>OAWD01000344.1_pt1 | contig 34762 bp, 50 predicted proteins | sample 1495361 | NCBI WGS metagenome assembly OAWD01 (sample SAMEA2580130, study PRJEB22360) | human gut metagenome | biome: human gut; feature: human-associated habitat; material: faeces | place: Denmark | collected 2008/2010 | reverse complement strand
GATAGAACTTGGGCGCAACCCCGGCGCCGGCCCCGCCTGCCGGTGGCCCCGGCGCGGGAGCGGCCACCGCTGCGGGTTCCCAAATGCAGGGTTTCGCAAAGGGTTCACGGCGCTAAAAGTGGAGTAGAAATTAATTTTTAATAAGTCATTGAAATTGTAATTTTGATGACTTATTATTTTTTTGTGATTGACTCAAAGGGAGTGACAAAGATGGTGCATTTCTTCAAATACACGGCAATGGCACTTATCGGGCTGCTGTTGGCCGCCTGTTCCAGTAGCCCGACGCCGCCGCCAGAACCCAACATGAAAAAGTTGGTTGATGTTAATAAGACGTATCCCGCCGAGCTGTATCGTGCAGATGCCGCTAACAACGGAGAGTAACAATGCTGAAGAAAAACAAACATCAAGCGATATCGCGGGAAGATCTGAATAAGTACCATGAGGAAACTCAAGGGCTTGAGCGCGATATGGTTAATGAGATCCTTAATTCCCGCTCTCGCGCCTGGAAAATTGCCACGGCCTTTTTCGTCTTTGCCGTTGTGAGCATGATTACTGCGGTCGGCGTCATTATCCGTTTTGCGCAGCCGTTACCGGCATACCTCACCACGATTAATAAAGATACAGGCGAAGTATCGCAGGTGAAAATTACCCGCGATGAAGCGACTTATGGCGACGTGATAGACCAGTATTGGATTTCACAATTTGTTGTTCACCGTGAGTCCTACGACTACAACAGTATTCAGGTTGATTATGACGCCATGAGCCTGATGGCTTCCGGTGATGTAGCCGATGAATATCTCTCCATGTTCAAAGGCCCGAACCGCATTGATAAGCGGTTGGGTGACTCTGAAAGAACGACCGTTCATATCAACTCGGTGATCACCGACCGCGAACACGGTGTTGCCACCGTTCGCTTTACCACGCAGCAGCGCATTCGCCAGCGTCCGAACCCTGAGCCGCCGCGCTACTGGATTGCCACGATTGCGTATGAGTACAAAGCGTTACCAATGACCGCGCAGCAGCGCTATATCAACCCGCTTGGCTTCCGTGTAACGAGTTACCGTAAGAACGCTGAGAACGTTGGCGCAGTGGGAGGCTGATCATGAAAAAACAATTAATCGCCGGTTTAATTCTGGTCAGCCTCGGCCTCTCTGGTCAGGCGCTGGCGCTGGAAGTGGGAAAAGGTAGCCCATACGACTACCGTATTAAATCCGTGGTGTATAACCCGGTTGACGTGGTGCGTATTGATTCCGTTGCCGGTGTTGCCACTCATATCGTGGTTGCGCCTGATGAAAGCTATGTGACACACGCTTTTGGTGACAGCAATAGTTATGCGTTTACCCATGTTGAAAACAACATGTTTATCAAGCCGAAAGGGGAAGTTCCTAGCGATACTAACCTTGTTCTGGTCACGAACAAACGCACTTATAACATTGTGTTGCACTATGTAGGTGACTACACCACGAAAGACGCCCAGGGTAACGTTAAAGCCAACTTTATCAAGACGCCGTGGAGTATGAAAAATGCCACTCTCCAGCTTACTTACCTCTATCCATTTGAGGATATGAAAAAGGCTAATAAAACGCTGGAAAGTAACCGCGTGAAAAAGGCGTTGAAAGACCTTCAGAACGGGCCTTACAACCTGCTTTATAAAATGTCAGATGAAGATGAATATCGGACAGTGGCCCCGGTAAACGTTTGGGATAATTTCCGCTTCACATACTTCAAATTCCCTGCAAATGCCGATTTACCCGTTGTGTTCTATATCGGTGACGATGGTAAAGAACACACCGTTAACCAGCATCCAGCCGGGGAATATAACAACATTGTTGTGGCTGAAACGGTAGCAAAAGAATGGCGTATTCGTTACGGAAATAAAGTCGTGGGTGTTCTGAATATGAATTACAACCCAAATTTAGGGGCGATCAGTACCGGCACTACGTCACCAGATGTTAAGCGCGTGAAAAAGGGTGAGGGGGATAAATCATGAGAAAAGACAGAGAGGAAAACTTAGATTATCTCGATGAAGAAGATACCGGCATCGAGGATGAGCGTCAGGGCTTCAGCGGTTCCCCCAAAAAACGTATTGCCGGTGCGCGGGCCTTTGTCGGGCTGATGGTGTTGATAGGTTCGGCAATGGTGGGATGGTTCATCTATAACCAGATGCACGTTAAGAAGCTGGCCGACGATCCCAAAAAGGATAAAGAGCAGGTTATGACCAGCTCTTTACCGCGCCAGTCTTTTGATGATGTGCCCCCGACTATCGACAACACGCCAAAAAATAGCGTCGTTCCTCCGTTGCAGACGACGCAGGAGTCGCAGCAGCAGGTTGCGCGTCAAACATTGAATAACCAGAAAAAGGAATTATCACCGGAAGAAAAAATTATGCGCGCCCGGTTAGGGGTGTCCTTCAACGGTGTCGATCCTGAGAAACAGGCTACGACTGCGAAAGAACAGGAGCGCCGGTCAGGTCAGGACAATACAGAAACCAGCTCAAACAGCCAGGCACTGGCGAGCCGAATGAAACCGGCGCGTATGGCTGTCGCCCAGGCATCTGTAATGCCGCATCCAAATCTGACCATTGCGCAGGGAACAATGATTCCTTGCGGTACAAATACGGAACTGGATACCACCGTTCCGGGCCAGGTGAAATGTACTGTAAGCCGTGATGTGTACTCTGCTGACGGTACTGTAAAACTGATTGATAAAGGGGCAGTGGTCACTGGCGAGCAGAATAGCGGTATCCAGAACGGCCAGAATCGTGTGTTCGTTCTCTGGTCACGCTTGCGTAACCCGGATCAGACCATTGTTAACCTCGACAGCAGCGGCACTAACGCTTTAGGTAGTGCGGGCGTACCTGGTCAGGTCAACTCTCACTTTTGGGAACGAATGGGCGATGCCATTTTCTTCTCTGTGCTGACTGATGGCATGAAAGCCGGTATCGCGTCGATTAACAACAACAACTCCGATGTGACGTTTAACACAACGGAAAACAGTACCGACCAGCTTGCTACTGAAGCATTACGGGCGAAGATTAATATCCCGCCAACGCTCTACGCTGCGCAGGGCGATGCCGTATCCATCTACGTAGCCCGCGATCTGGATTTCAGCACTGTATATGGGTTAGAAATGAATGACTGAGTTAACCAGTAATATTCAAGATATTCGCCAACGCCCCCGCCGTGAGCAGGGGGTATGGCTGACGCTCGAACCACTTCAGCGCTACCTGAGTGATCCCGATGTGTGGGAGCTGAGAATTAACAAGTATCAGCAGGTTGTCTGTGAAACGTCGAAAGGCCGTATTTTCCACGACGATGAGAAAATTACGGCTGAATATATATCACGCTTAACCGACACGCTTTGTGGTTATAACGGACTACCGAAAGAGTCCGTTAATAACGTGCTTCTGCCGGACGGCTCAAGGGGAATTATTTGCTTACCCCCTGCCGTACTGGAGGGAACAGTAGCCATCGCGTTTCGTAAGCATCTGCCCGTTGATAAGTCTCTTGAACAACTCCGCGATGAGGGCCGTTTCACTGGCTGGAAACGAAAGGTTCAGGGTGAAGTAGCCCTTCAGCCATTCGAGCAAGAATTGCTGGAGTTGCTCGATAAAGACGACCTCGTTTCGTTTTTTAAAATTGCGGTACGCAACAAGCTGAACATCGTTGTATCAGGGTCTACCGGTTCGGGTAAATCAACGTTTACCCGCTCCCTGCTCCGGGAAGTGCCTTATACCGAGCGCATTGTAGTTTCAGAGGACGTTCACGAAATTGGGTCTGATCTGCATCACGAAATGGTTTATATGCTGTACGGCGATCAGGATGGCCGTCTGGCCCCGGCGGTCAGCCTGAAAGCGTGTATGCGTCTTTCTCCCGACCGTATCATGATGACAGAGCTTAGGGATGATGCAGCATGGGATTACATAAACTCGCTGAATACCGGGCATCCGGGCGGGATCACATCCACCCACGCCGACGATGCAAAATCCACTTTCAGCCGTATTGCGCTGCTTATCAAGCAAACCGGCGTCGGCCAGACGCTGGATTATGACGTGATTATGAAAACGCTGTACACCACGATAGATGTTGTGGTGTACATGGAACACCGCCAGATTGTTGAGGTTCTTTATGATCCAGCGTTTAAAAAAGCGCAACTTTCTCTTTAAAGCGGCACTGGTTGCCGCCGTACTTTACGGGGCTTCGGCCCCGTCTCTTTTTGCTGCATCGGCGCAAGTAGGTTTCTCGCCGGAAGGAACCGCGCAGCAGCTCGTTATCAACGTTATCGGCTCGGCAAAAGATAACATCAGAATGATGGCCTACAGCTTTACTGCCCCCGATATTATGAAAGCGCTGATTGCGGCCAAACGCCGCGGTGTAGACGTGAAAATTGTCGTTGATGAGAATGGCAATACGGGTCGCGCAAGTCGTGCGGCAATGAATCTTGTTACGAATGCGGGTATTCCGCTTCGGGTTAACAGTAACTACAAAATCCAGCATGACAAGGTGATCATCGTTGATGGCCGTCATGTGGAAACTGGCAGTTTTAACTACACGGCCAGTGCCGAGAAATATAACTCTGAAAACGCGATTGTGATGTGGGACGCGCCCGAACTGGCCGGGCAGTACCTGAAGCACTGGCAATCACGCTGGAATCAGGGCCGGGATTTTACCCCGTCTTATTGAATGGAGAACGATATGCTTGATATGCGATTAGGAAACAGCGGCGATATTCCTTTCATCATGAACCTGGTGCGCGATGGGGTAACATCTGGCGCATTTTTCTATGCCGAGGGCAACGGTCTTGAAACAGTGAGATCTGAGCTACAAAGTGTCACCCAACAATACAGAGATAATATCCCCGTTGGGGATTATCTCTTTGTCTTTGCCGAGAAGTTAACGCGGCAGCCGGTGGGATTTTCACTGTTAACCGGCCGCAATGATTTTGCGGGCCGGGCATCTCATCTTGAGATCCGTATGTTCGCTGTTGCGGCTGACGAGCAGGGTAAAGGCATTGGCAAGAGTATGCTTGCCTCAATCATCGAAGCCACGCCCGGACACCGGCTGGAAGCCTCCTGTCTCCCCCCGGCCACAAAAATGATGAGACTGCTGGCCGGAAGCGGGTTTAAGCTGATTCATGAAACGCAGGGCGGTAAGAAAACGTACCGTTTTACAGACTAACGAGGTGGGTTATGGGTCAAGGTATCAACACGTTGTCTTTAGATCTGGATGACAAAGAAGCGCTGGCGCTGGCGCAGTTTGTTAAGCGGTTGACGTGGAGTGATTTACGGGGGTGTGCCGTTGATGATGACGAGGCGTATGTCATCAAGGATGCCGTCGATAAATTACAGAGGGCAATGGCCCAAGAAGGTTTTTCCCCGCGATAGCGCAGGTTTCCACAAAAGGGCATCGAAATTTTTGAATGCCCTTTTCTTATCCCCTCCCCTCATAACTTTATGTTTTTATTCACTTCGCGTTTTCGGCGCCGGCGTTGGCCAGCTGCTGCCGGCGACGTGGCCACACAAACGGTTGTTCAAGTTCACTGAATGAGTTTTTACGGGCTGTATGCAACACAAATGCTACGATAATGCCCCCCGGACAATACCGGCTCCCAATAATCCGGGGTGGGTTTGTTCTGCCGGTGCTGTTCGGGGGATTAGTCAGTTAGAGCGAGGTAAATGCTCTCTCGTCGTTATTTTTGTCATGACCTTTGCCTTTACGCTTGGCATTGTCTTTTTCCTGCGTCGGCTCGGTTTTGTCTCGGCCTTTTTCGCGGGCATCATGCTGCTGCTCTTTGGCATAGCGTTTGAGTTGTTCCAGCTCAAGCGCGGCGGTTTTGAACCCTTCACGGCTGGCCGCTTTATCCAGCTTCTTCTCATCGTCTGTGTAAATGACGGCTTCGTGTTTAGCGCGGGTGACAGCCACGTAATAAACATCTTTGGCCGTTGTGAGTGATCGGGTATCCATATTGATAAAAACCTTGTCGCAGGTTAGCCCCTGAGCGCTATGGACGGTCGAAGCGTAAGCCAGCCCTAAATACATAGGTTTGTTGGCATCAATTTTTACCAGTCGCCCTTTCTCGTTCTCCAGCAGTACCTCACCACTCTGGACGCCTTTTACCTTAAAACGGTCGCCGTTCGCTAAATCCAGATGCGCATCGTTACGGGTGATCCTTACCTGGTCGCCTACGGCCAGCTCCGTTTTTTCAACTGAGTACACGGATAATTTGGAAAATCTCGCCGGTGAAAATGCGATTGTGTCGCCGCTGCCGTCGCTTACCGTAAGTTTATTGCCGGGGCCGGTATCGAGAACGGTATAAACGGCCCCGCGTTTCAGCCCGTTGCTGTAATCCCGTTCCGGGATAATCACGGCTCCTTTTTCGTAATATTTGCTGTGCTGCCGCTGGGCCTGAGTGGTATCAAGACGGTTCAGAAGCGGGTAATTGATACCCTGGCCTTTTAGCCCCAGCTCGGCCTGAATGTACTCATTAATTTTTTTCCGGCTGTCGTTCGTGCCGGTGATGATCAGGGCGTTAGCCCGGTCTGTCGGCGGCATTGCCACGTAATCCCCGACAATGCGGCGGTAGCGCTGATCATGATTTTTTTCTTCTACGATGCTGGTTACGTGGGTCAACGACGCCTTTATTTTCCCTTCTGCTGCATTTAGCGCAGCTTTCAGCAATTCCGGGTCTTTCTGGCGCTGAATATCTTTCATATAGGCCGTTTCCATACCGGCTTTAATAAGCTGCTCGAAAGGTTTACCCGCTTCGACGGCTTTAGTCTGTTTGGTATCGCCCAGGAATACCGCTCGTGCGCCCGCATCGCGGATCACGCGCATGGTTTCCTCCATCTGGCGGGCCGGGATTACCCCTGCTTCGTCAATAAAAACTACTGAGCCGGGGCCAATTTTTTTATCTGAGGCCCGGAGGAAAGACTGGAGTGTGCGAGATTCCAGCCCTTCAGCCTGAAGCGCTTTAACCTGGCTACCGTAGGGGGCAAGACTGGTGACGTGTACGCCCTGCTCTTTTAGAAAATCCGCTGCCGATTTGGTCATATAACTTTTGCCAGTACCGGCAAACCCATGTACAGAAATAAACTGGTTGGGGGTATGAATAATTCCCATAACCGCTTTTAACTGTTCGGGTTTTAACGTTCTGCTGGCTAACCAGCCCTCGCTAAACTCGCGAGTGTATGGGGTCTGGATCTTTCCGCGCCCTTCCCGCTCCATCTTCAGTATGTTGCGTTCGCGTTGTTGAGCTAACTGTGTGGTAAAACGCGGCTTTTGCTGTACCAGCCGCCCGTTTGTGATGCCCTTATCTACGAGTTTACGGGCCTCATCTTTATTGCGGCCAGCTTTCACCAGTTCCGTTACCCATTGTTCGCGGGTCATTGCTACGTTCTGCTGTTTTTTATTGGTCGTGGCCGCTGCGTATGTTGCTTCTTCTTTGATGAGGTTGCCGGAGGTTATGGCCCGTTCTCTCGCAGCCCGAATATCATCGAGGGTTAAGCGGCCATAGCCATGCTTCATCGCCACGTCCATCAGCTCCCGCTCGGTAATCACCGATTGACGTTCGGTAAGTGAACGAATGGCAAAGGTCATTACCTTGTCAGCCTGGTACTCGATAGGCTTTTCCAGCGCTGCTGGCTGCGTATTCCGCGCTATATCGTCGTTGGCCGCACCTTTCCACTCCCGGCTATCAAAATCAATCTGAAGCTCTTTGGCGCGGTTTTTCCAGCCCTCATAGAGTACATCGCGATCTACTTCGCCTTTGCTTTTACGAGTTTTCAGCGCGGCCGCATTTTTTTGCTCATGGCTGGCCGTTTCACGGCTTAAACCATTCTTTGCTAACTCGGCCTCAATCTGCTGGCTGCGCTGGCTGAATTGGGCTATCTGCTCCTGGCTGAAATGCGCCAAATCAAACGTACCATTCCGATCATAACGCAGGTTGTAACCGGCCAGCTCCAGCTCTCTTGCCAGCTCGGATTTGTAAACGTTACCCAATAACGTAAGCGAGTTCACAATGCCGTCATTCGTGAGAGAACGCCATTTACCATCGCTGGTTTTGGTCAGGTTCATTACAAAGGCATGGGTGTGCAAATCCGGGTCTAGCTCGCGTGACGTTTCGTGTCGAAATTTGCCGACAATCAGCTTATTCGTGTTTTCAACGTGCGTTTTTTTATTGACGGTAAAGCGGCCTAGTGCCAGCCGTTCCGCTTCCTCGATGGCTTTAGTGACCGCCCGATCGTGCGCTTCAATGATACGTTTATCACCGTTGACCAGTGCCTGAAGCGTAACGCCTTTCGGCGCGGAAAACGTAAGATCGTATCCCAATCGTTCTTTGCTTTCGCTGTTGGCCGTTTTACGCATCACGGAAATGTCATCCGTTACTTTGCCATCAAGCAATTTCGCAAACCGTTTTTGTTCTACCTCGCCGGTTAAGCCCAGTTCTTCCGCGCCAGCGCCTTGCCACTGCATCGCGTTACCGTCTTTCGCATAGTAATCGTCTGCGCCATCAGCATAGTAATCAACAACCTTATCGATACGCTGGCGGGTAATCGTCGTAATGTTCAGCATATTTACATTCCTGCAAATGCGGTGCTTTCTCGCAAAACAATGCCCGGTACAGGGTTAGAGCGAGTATAGTTAACGTAATGAGTCTCAAATTTCGCCACTGGCAGATTTCCGGGAAACGCGATGTAACCCGTCAGATCATCCAGCGTGGCGATTTCGGTTGGCGTTACAGCCCGCTCGCGCTTGTGATCATCATTGGTATTTTTGGTTCCCAACTGACCAAAGCGGCGGCTAATCCCCGTTTTCTCCCTTTCCCCCTCAATCTCACCCAATGATTTAGAGACAAACTCTAGGGTTCTTTCACCCAGGCGACCGGCAGCCATGACAACTGATGTACGATGATTAGATAGAAGGGTTTCAGCTACATCACTGCCATAGATGCTGATAATCTGCGAATACGACTGATAGCCGGTGACTATTCGTAGTCCTTTTTTGCGTCCTTTTGTCAAAGCCGCACGTAACGAAGGTAAATAATCAAGTGATTCAAGCTCATCTATAAATGTCCATATTTTTCTCGATCTACTTTTAGACATACCTAAAACAATAGAAAATAAGCTATCTGTCCAACATGAAATAAGCGGTTTTAATGCCTCACTCATCTCATCGTTCCACGTAATATACAGATTACCGGCCTTTGGATTATTGGCCCACTCTCTTATTGAAAAGTCACCTCTAGGCATTTTCAAATGTGCCGGTAGTATTTTACTAAGCACAAATCGTGCGCTACGACTCGAACGATCTGAACCTGCAAAGAGAGATTGCGCTAAAGTACCTTGTACATATTCCTCTAATTCTTCAAAGGGTACTTCATTAGTCCAATGGAATACTTCTTCCATTGTTGGATTCCTACTAGTGTTAAAAACCTTACGAGCAACTTCGGTGAAAAGCAAACGCCCATATCCATTCCATTCTTCTGACTCTGCTGAATTAGACGGCGGTAATATAGATATACCAAATCGCTCGAAGTCGAAGTCGCTCTTAATCTCATTAAAAAACACCCACCCCTCTGTTCTTGCATCATAGGGGTTTAAAATCTTATCCCCTTTTTTATAGAAACGAGAAAGGAAATCACCATCTGGATCGAGAATAATCATACGATCTTTTTTTTCTGCTACGCGCTGCATTTTTCCGCGAAGCAAACAGCCTTTCATCATTTCAGCAAAAATCGTTGATTTACCAACACCTGTCGCCCCGGCTATTGAAATATGTGTACCTTCCGCTTTTGTAGGGATTGGAATATCGGCTATTGTTATTTGAGGCTCTCTTTCTTTAGTTATGGATGCTAAAGCCCGCTGAGAAACAAGCCGCGTACCACGATATATTTTCTTAAATGGTGCACCTTTAAAAATCTGGTGATTAAATTTGAAAAATATGATTAAGCCTATGATGGCAATAATTTCACCGACTAATAAAGCGCCCCATAAAGGCCATAAATCAAAAGTCTGCTGAATAAGTAAAACCAGACGTTCACGCGCATCTTTTGGCGTAAACCCATACAATGCTTTCGCCGCGATAAACCACATAACAAGGGGGGTAAAAAGCAATGCCCCCAGGCAAATTTTGCCCTTATCCGCTTCATTCATGACTCTGTTCCTCTCTCTCCTGGGCCAGCTCTGCTGACCACGGCTCCAGTCCTAACCGGCGAATTTCACCACCGGCAACTTTCTGCGCATCTGCTTTACTCACCTGGCGAAGTATCAATAACACCTCAATCAACATTGCCTCGATGTACCGATCTCGTCCGGCGGCTTGCTGCTCTGAAGATGAACGTTCCAGCAATCTATCAAGCCGGGCGATCACTTCACTGGCACTCTCTTTTTGTCCAAAAAGCTGTTGCTTGATGTACTCCGATACGTTGCCCTCCGAACGGTATTCAAGGTCGATTTTTTGCGCTTCGGTCACTCTTAAACTGATAGATGGCATAGGTTTCCTTTGTGTAATACCGATGTAATACATACAAATCTAGCATATATGCGGCTTTATTACACATGTGTAATACGTTGTGTATTACACATTAAAACACAAATTAGAATAATCTGTTTTGTTTTCAAGCATTTACGATGAAAATCGTAATTGCGTATGGTGTATAGCCGTTAAGGGATACCATACCACGCCTTTTTTAAGGGAGAAACCGGTGTTACGTGCAAGTGAATCGCTCAAAAAGCGTTCACATTCACCACTTTCATGCTTGCATGAAAGTTTTTTTACCAACCACTACAGATAGACTACAGAAAAACTACACGCATAGATAGTTGAGTTGCGGTAAAAACTACAGCATAACTACAGATAGACTACAAACAAAAGCAATCAACTACTAAAAAACTACCAAAAAACTACAAAATCGGGTTGACGGGATAAACGGGTTAACGTACATTCAAATGCAGACGAAGGAGAGGGTATGAAAAAGGCAACCGAGTTAGAACCTCGTAACCTTTCGGCAGCAGTACGAACTCGTTTAGATGAGATCGAGGGCTGGCTGGATAAAGGTGTATCGAGGCAAGAGATTGCTCAACTGCTTGATGCTGAATATAGCTTTTCCGTAACACCGAAAGCGCTGGAAATGGCATTGTACCGGGCCAGGTTAAAGCGTAAAAAAGGTGGATTGCACAATCCATTAAGTACGGTAAAAAATGGATTGCACAATCCAAAACCGCAGGAAGAAGCAAAACCGGAAGATACTGGATTGCACAATCCAGAATCAGAAAAGTTAGTTGAGGATATGGGCGGGAACAAAGAATTTCTGTCCGATACCGATTTTAAAAAAATCGGGGATGAGGCAAAAAAAGTTGCGTCCTCATTCAAAGGTAGCGTAGGTAATAAAAAAGGTTTCTAAAGGAGCGAATAGATGAAAATTGCAGTAATGAACTACAGTGGCAGTGTCGGCAAAACTATTATTTCGTCATACCTGCTGTATCCTCGCATGGCTGGCGCAAAATTCTTTGCCATCGAGACAATCAATATGTCGGCGGCGGATTTGGGTGTTGATAAAGTAATGAGTTTGACCGGGGATAATTTTGGTCAACTGGTTGAAGAAATCGTATTTGAAGATAACGCCATCGTGGATATTGGCGCGTCGAACGTAGAGCGCTTTCTTTCTACCATGACAAAATACGAGGGTGCAATTGATGAATTTGATAAATATCTGATTCCTGTTACCCCGGATGATAAAGCATGGCAGGAAAGCATTAAGACCGCTCTCGCGTTAAGCGCTGCTGGCGTTCCAAAATCCAAAATTGTTCTTCTGCCTAATCGCATTAAAGCAACTCCGCAGGAAGATATTGCTTCTGTGTATGAATGGGCGAAGGATTCTAAAAAAGCCTCTATTCATAAAGATGCCGCCGTTTTTGAAAGTGAAATTTATGAATACCTCGCGTATCACAAAATTTCGTTTGAAGAACTGCTGGCTGAAGATCCAGAAACATTTAAAGCGAAAGCTAAATCCTGCACTGATGCCGACGAACGCGCGGCGGCTGCGCGACGTTATCGCTGGATGAAATTAGCGCTGCCGGTTAAACGTAATCTTGATCGTACCTTTGAAATATTAACGGCTGAATAATATGGAAAAGCAACCTGATAAATTAGATATCCTGATGGACTGGTTTTTAGGCGATGCGAAAGAAATCACCTCAAAACTGGAAAGCGTAACCACAAGCGTTACCGAAACAGTAGAACGGCTGGATAAAGCCTCCGATGAAATAAAGAAATCATCTGAGGTGGCGAAAACAGAAGTGATCGCAAGCCAGCGCGAGCTGGTCAACACTCTGAAGAAGGAGCAGAAGGTTAGCGACCAATTTTTTGAACGTCTGGCCGGGGCGCAAACAGGGTTTTCGCAAGCGCTTATCAGGCAGATTCTGATTATCACGGTTGTCTGTTCCTTCGTTGGTGGAGCGCTCGGCGCGGCGGCTATAACGTTCCTGCTTCACTGACAAAAAGCCTGACCTGAAGCGGCCCTATCCGGGCCGTTTTTTTTGGCCTCGATTGCGTTAGGGATTGACGCCCGAAGGGGCGAGACAGCTTGCCTGGCTCGATGCGCAGCACGAAAGCCCGCCCGCAGGGAACGCCCAAAAATAAAAGTGGATTGCACAATCCATAATCAATAAAATGGTTTGTGCAATCCAGAACCCCATTGTGAGGCCGCTATGATCATCCCTACCCAGGAAACTTACGACGAGCTTCAACGCGCCTACGAATTTTTCAATCAACGCCTGTTTGATAGTGCGCTGCCGCCTTGCCTTATCACCCTTCAGCGCGAAAAACGAACGTATGGCTATTTCTCGAATGGTCGCTTTGTTGGTCGCTCAACCGGACAAATCGTTGACGAAATCGCCATGAATCCGGTCTATTTCTCGATCCGCACGATACGCGACACGCTTTCAACGCTTGTGCATGAAATGGTTCACCAGTTGCAGCAACACACCGGCAAACCGGGCCGCCGTGGATACCACAATAAAGAATGGGCGGCGATGATGGAGCGCATCGGCCTGATACCATCCGACACCGGCCAGCCAGGAGGTAAGCGCGTCGGAGAGTCCATGAGCCATTACATCGAGGACGGCGGCGCGTTTGATACCGCCTGCAAGGAGCTGCTTACCACGGAGTTTAAACTGAGTTGGCTGGATCGGTTCCCGCCACACAAACCAACGCCACCAACGCCAACCGGCGCAGACGGTAAAGGGTATGTTGATGACGAAGATTATGAGGACGAGGGATACGGCGACGATGGCGAGCTGGACGATGAGATCACACAAGCCCTTTCGCTGGTAAACCCGCCGCCAGATACGCCGGTGAATAAATCAAACCGGACAAAATACACCTGCCCGAAATGCCATACGAACGTGTGGGGAAAGCCGGGCCTGATCCTGTACTGTGGTGGCGAACACTGCGGAAAGGCAGAATACCAGCCAACCTAACCAGAAAAAAACCGCCGTATGAGGCGGTTTTTTTTAGTTTTTACGTCCTCGCGTTACGCTCGCAAAAGTCGATACGCTGCTGTAGGTTCAGCCTTTCGCGGCGCTGGCGCATCGTTCTGGCTTTTGGACTAACGGCCATTGCCTGAGTGTAGAGCTGCGCGGCGGTTTTCCAGTCGCGCAAATCCTCTGCCTGTCGTGCCTGTTCCATGAGAGATAGATAATCGTTCATCGTATTACCGCCGAAAATGTAAGTAGTAAGCGGCGGTAATCTCGGCCATATCGCGGAAAGCATGGGCGCTTTTCTCCGTGTCGGCCACGGCTAACGTTTCCAGCCTGGCTTTGTGGCGATGAAGTGCCACCACGGAAAAACGGGGCGTTTCATCGGCCCGGTTCGTGCTGTAGGTGGGATACACTTCAAACCCGCAGTAGTCTGCCAGCAAGCTGGCATCTTCCAGGGGAACGGGAAAGGTGAGGACGTGATCAATACACATCGCGTTGCTCCTTCGCAAAAAGCGGTTGCCGCCGCTATGGGGGATACCCGCGCCAACGGCGCGGGTGGTTGATTATCGGGCTGTTCTGGCGATAGCCTCCATTTCAGCTTTCAGCTTGCGGGGTGTCACCGGAACCGGAGAGGATTTCATCTGGTAAGCGGCTACCATCTCCCGATCACCTTCCTGAAAAACCGCCTTGCCGTTGCGGTTGCAGATAAATTTTTTCATAACCTTGCTCCTTCGCTTACGGTCAGCACCATTGCTAACCGATAAATACAGTATAAATTCCTCGCCCTAAAAAGTCAACTTTAAGTATCATTAAATGATACTTAAATAATACGTTATACAGCAGCGCGGCAATGCCGCGCTGTTCAGCGTTGTTAGCGATCCTGGTACAGATTAACCAGCTTTTTGAACTGCTTAAAATGGTTGGCTTCAACAAGCGCGATATGCCGAAAATTTTTCGTGCCGCCGGAAAGGATGTAATGATATTCATACTTCATCTGTTCAGGGAATTTCTTACGAAACTGGATCAGATCATCCATTCCCTCAAATTCATACACTTCAGCCTCTTCATCAATCGCGCCTTTTGCTTTCTCGGCCATCAGGATGATATTTCCCATATTTACCCCCGTATCATGGTTAGAAACCGCCCCGCAGGGCGGTTTAATTAGTGGTTAGTGGTTAGTGGTTAGCCGTCTTAGCGTTAGCTTTACGCTGATAGAGCCAGAGAGATAAAGCGCAGTCAGCCACGAAAGCCGCACCGAACGCCGTTACCGCGATAAACATTGGCATAAACGGGTGTGGAGTATCGAGATTGACTAACACGGCATATACAGCGGCCAGCGTGACGATACAGGAGCAAAACAGGCACATCTGCACCAGTTCTTTGTAACCGTCGCGCACAAGACGCCAGGGGAGATATAACGCGCCTGTTATGGCGAGGACTAAAACAACAAGAGTCGTATTCATACATTTTCCTTCGCAGGTTGCCCGGAGCGGTTGCCGCCGCTGGTTCCGGGCCGGTCAGCACCATTGCTAACCGTAAATAAAGTATAGGCTTTCCCTCCTTAAAAGTCAACTTTTAGTATCATTATATAGTACGATAAAGATACTTAAATTTTGCACCGCTGCCGACAAATGAAAGGCAACTGCGCCGATCTCCACCTGGGCGGCGTGGTCAAATTGCCGGGCCTTACGGCATCGAGCTGGGCGACGCGCCCACTTCCCCGGAGCCGAACGGGGCAGGGCGTTACGTCGCCGGTGACGCCGACCAGGGCGAAGCGCCCACCCCCTCCCTGCAAAGCCGGTTTTGGCGGGCTGTCAGACGATACCACCGCCGGAACAGTGGCCCGTCACAACGGCCCGGTTGAGCGGGCGGGCTGGCGCGTAGCGACGGGCCGGGCGTGATTTATCCGGGTGTTGGGGGGATGGCCGCGCAGCGGCCAGCGCCCCTACAGGCACGATTGCGCCGTTGCTGGCAGAGGATGGCGAAGCCACCCCGAAGGGGCGGGGCCGCCGGAGGCGGGGCAAGTCCGGCGCAGGGCGTGGGGGCCAAGCGGAGCGCGGAGGGCGAAGCCCGGAGGCGTTAGGGATTGAAGCCCGAAGGGGCGAGACAGCTTGCCTGGCTCGATGCGCAGCACGAAAGCCCGCCCCGCAGGGAACGCCCTGATTAACCGGCGGCCGCAGCGGGGCCAATCACGGCGAGAATCAAAAATAACCCTGCTGTGAAATCCACGGATCGTACAGCAGGGTAAGCCAGGGGAGCAGGGGAAAGGGGCGGCTTGCCGCCCCTTTCCGTTACTTCTTCTTGCTTTTCAGGACTTTTATCAGGCCGGTGATGGCTGTGATGAGGGCTGCGATAGCGAGGATAACCGGCGGGAGGAGTTGGAGAATTTCGGCCATAAAGCACCTGTAGGGTAGTTGGAGGGTTTGTCGTTTCCGACAACCGGTGTGTAACACTGGCGCAAGGGGTGGGGTCAATAGCGCGAAGCGGCGAAGCGAACTATTGACGCCACACCGCGCTAGTGTGGAATACCGGTAATGGAGGAACGGCAGACCATCCAACGGAACGGGGAGCTGTGGAGGACAGTTCGCCTCCCGCCGGTTATCCTCGCGGCCCGGAGTTGGCACCGGCTGAAAAAGCCAAGCGAAGCGCGGAGGGCGAAGCCCGGAGGCGTTAGGGATTGAAGCCCGAAGGGGCGAGACAGCTTGCCTGGCTCGATGCGCAGCACGAAAGCCCGGCCCGCAGGGAACGCCAGAGATCACCGGCGCAAAAAAAGGGGCAACGCCCCTACAGGTAGAGCGGGGGGCTTACCCCCGCGCGATCATAAACTCCATTCAGCTTCTGAGTATCCCGGCAGTTCATAGGATTTTTTAGCTTTCCACCGGGCGGGATTAGGCAATGTTTCAGTATAAGCCTCATGTAACGCTGATTTTATAGCTTTGAGGACTGTATGCACCATCGTTTCATAGTATTCGGCAAACTCGCAGGACTGATATTCATACTCATCAATGCAGACAATCACCTGAATTTGTGTTTTTGGATCGTTAATATTTAGCTCCGGTTCACTGTATTCAAAAGCGTGCGCCGGGCTACTTTCTTGATAGCGAACATTAACAGAATGGGTATTCAGATTAAGCATCATCTGACCAAATGAAACAGCCTCGACAGGCTGAAGTGTGCCGGTCAGTACCAGAGTTTTAACGATAGTAGAAATGGCTTTATCAGATACTACGTATGCGCTCATAATTTATTCCTTCGCAGGTTGCCCGGAGCGGTTGCCGCCGCTGATTCCGGGCCGGTCAGCACCATTGCTAACCGTAAATAAAGTATAGGCTTTCCCTCCTTAAAAGTCAACTTTTAGTATCATTATATAGTACGATAAAGATACTTAAATTTTGCACCGCTGCCGACAAATGAAAGGCAACTGCGCCGATCTCCACCTGGGCGGCGTGGTCAAATTGCCGGGCCTTACGGCATCGAGCTGGGCGACGCGCCCACTTCCCCGGAGCCGAACGGGGCAGGGCGTTACGTCGCCGGTGACGCCGACCAGGGCGAAGCGCCCACCCCCTCCCTGCAAAGCCGGTTTTGGCGGGCTGTCAGACGATACCACCGCCGGAACAGTGGCCCGTCACAACGGCCCGGTTGAGCGGGCGGGCTGGCGCGTAGCGACGGGCCGGGCGTGATTTATCCGGGTGTTGGGGGGTTGGCCGCGCAGCGGCCAGCGCCCCTACAGGCACGATGGCACCGGAGAAAACCGGCAAGATCAGGATGAGCGCAGTTGATTGCGTTAGGGATTGAAGCCCGGAGGGGCGAGACAGCTTGCCTGGCTCGATGCGCAGCACGAAAGCCCGCCCCGGAGGGAACGCCATAAGTGATTTTGGCTGTTAATTTTTAAATCCGTACTCACATTCGCCTTTATAAAAATAGTGAGTTTTCAAATCTAACTTTTGCCATTTATATAACTCCTTTTAATTTTTATTCTGATATGGTTTAGCCATTTCTTTAACCTGCTTCGCCAGCTCTGGCGGCAACCAGACTTGCACAAATTCTAACTGCTCATCTTCCGGGATAACTTCGTTAAAAATCGCAGTAACGCGCCTGATTGCAGCATTGACCGTTTGCTTTGACCGGTCGAACTCTTTAGCCACATCGACTTGTTTGCGACCGTCAACCAGTACGGCGTATGCCATATCGATCGTTACCTGGCTGCATGTGCGTAATGCCGGTGCGATACGCTGCCATTCTTCAGGGGAAATGCGTTCTACTGCCATTTTTTACCTCATTACGGCCCTGTAAAGGGCCGATTTTTTAAGTTATTTCAGTAAGTTACATCTTTTCAAAACGGTATATCATCATCAAACGGAGGCGGCTCGTTTCCCGGCGCTGCCGCTGTGCCGGTGGCCTGTGGCTGACCGCTGAACTGCTGGCCGGCTTGCGGCTGATTACCAGGCTGAGAAGCGTTTTGTGGGCGCCCGCCTAACATCTGCATAGTACCGCCGACGTTGACCACAACCTCTGTGGTGTACTTCTCCACGCCCGCTTGATCAGTCCATTTACGTGTTCTGAGCTGGCCTTCTATGTACACCTGTGAACCTTTACGCAGATATTCACCGGCGACCTCGGCCAGCTTGCCGAACAATACCACGCGATGCCATTCAGTCTGCTCTTTCATCTCGCCGGTTTGCTTGTCACGCCAGCTTTCAGACGTGGCTAACGTAATATTGGCAACCGCGCCGCCGTTCGGCATATAACGCACTTCAGGATCTTGGCCTAAATTGCCGACCAGAATTACTTTGTTAACACCTCTTGAAGCCATGATAATCACCTTTTTCGGGTTGATAAAAGCCCCGCAGGTCAAGCGGGGCGTTTGCCATTAAGCGGCTTTGAGTTCATTCATGCGCTCGCTGAGAATCCATAAAGCGCGGTTTAAAGAAGTATCCTTGTCCATTCCGGTAACGGCGCGGGTACGGGTTGATTTGCCCTGCTTAGTTCTGGCACTCAAACCGCCACGGATGATGTTTTCCTGTACGCGGTTAAACGTTGTCCACAAATCATCTTTGCGATCTTCGAAACGACGCGCCTCAAGGAGCTGGCTCGCGGCGATTGGTGCGGGGCCGTCTTTCTCGTCATAACGCAGTGCTAACGCCGCGTCAGCGAAAATACGTTTTTCCAGCGCATTCAGTGTGACAGATTTCATAGCATCCATATGGTTTTCAACGTTATCGAACTGATCCAGCACTTCAAAAGCGCCCTCAATAACACGCTCGGTAACGTTGCCTTTGTGTGGGATACGAATGTCAGCAACGGTATCACCGCACACTAAACCGTTATGGCAGACGAAACGGAATACACCGGCCAGCATTTGATAGCTGCTGCTGCCATCATGAGAGTTAAGCAGGATGATTTCCTTCGCTTCAGTGCCGTTAATTTGCCCAGCATGACGCAGACGGATCATGTGCTTGGTGTGTTCGCGTTTATCCAGGTTACGAACGCGAGTCTGGCAAACCATGAATGGATGAAAACCGTTATCACGCAGACCATTTAATACTTCGCTGGTCGCAATGTAGGCGTAACGGTCGGAGCGGCTTTCATGCGCTTCAGTGGCAAAGATAGACGGGGCATAACGCATGATCTGATCATCGTTAAGAGGGCGGTCAGAACGCAGGATATTTGCAGAACGAAAACGGCTAGATAACATAATCATACTCCTTCGCTATTTACCCGGAGCGGTTGCCGCCGCTGGTTCCGGGCCGGTCAGCACCATTGCTAACCGATGAATACAGTATAGGTTTTCCCCTCCCTAAAGTCAACTAAAAGTATCATTTTATTTTACTTTTTATTGTACTCCATGATGTAAAAAAAAGCCCGGTTTCCGGGCTTTGTTGGTACTCAATATGTTACGTGGACAATCACCGGCTCTGTGTTCTCTGCCTGTACACCGGCAGAACCGGCCCAATACTCATAGAATGAGCGGCGTTTATTGAGAGCATCAATTGCGTCCTGCTCGGAGCGGAAAGAGGCCAGGCTTGAACGCCCGACCATGATACGCCAGCGGCGACGATGGAATTTAATTTCCAGGGTAGGGGAGAAATCTTTTACTGACATATTAACCTCTGTACCTTCGCAATTATGATTAATCATTGAGATTCTTTAAGTTTGGGACTATGTATGTAAAAAAAAGAATGAGCATCCCAATAAAAAACAATGCACCCGCAATAGAGATAAGCAATCCTGATATAACGACATATACACTGTAGCTAAAACTAGTTATAAGAAAGAAACCAATAGCCACCGCTACAGGCCCGCCAACCCAAAGAAAAATATTATCTATAGCCTCACCTGATTTTATTTCGTCATATATATATCCAATGAAAACAATCAATACAGCAAGGGAAAACAAAAACAAAACAAAATAAAGAAATAAAGATTCAGCCTTATCAACAAACTCGACAATTTGAGGAGTGTTATCTTTGATTAAATCTATAAGACTCATATTCGCAATCCTCTTTAAAACCCGAAGCCGTAGACTCCGGGTTACATTCTCTGAACTAGAAGCTACTTTTAATCTCACCGTTTCGGATCATTGTTTTTAATTGTTCATGCTGTAGCAATAAGCCATGTTGCAACGTGGAATAGATATTCCCGACAAGCCAACCATCCACCCCCATAAGATCCTGCGCATCTTTGAGGATTAAAAGCGGCTCGCAGTCCTCGCCCTTTTCATAAACCCATATGGCATAAACCTCACGGTTTACGGTGCTATCCACATCGGTACATTCCTCAATATCGAAATGCTTTTTCAGTAGAGTGATTAACTTCATTTTTCGCCCCTTCGCAGTTTGCCCGGAGCGGTTGCCGCCGCTGGTTCCGGGCCGGTCAGCACCATTGCTAACCGATAAATAAAGTATAGGCTTTCCCCCTTTAAAAGTCAACTTTTAGTATCATTATATAGTACGATAAAGATACTTAAATTTTGCACCGCTGCCGACAAATGAAAGGCAACTGCGCCGATCTCCACCTGGGCGGCGTGGTCAAATTGCCGGGCCTTACGGCATCGAGCTGGGCGACGCGCCCACTTCCCCGGAGCCGAACGGGGCAGGGCGTTACGTCGCCGGTGACGCCGACCAGGGCGAAGCGCCCACCCCCTCCCTGCAAAGCCGGTTTTGGCGGGCTGTCAGACGATACCACCGCCGGAACAGTGGCCCGTCACAACGGCCCGGTTGAGCGGGCGGGCTGGCGCGTAGCGACGGGCCGGGCGTGATTTATCCGGGTGTTGGGGGGATGGCCGCGCAGCGGCCAGCGCCCCTACAGGCACGATTGAGAAAGTTAGGCAGGAGAAGAAATTTGTAAAAGCAGGAGTATTGATACAGCAGTGCCAAAAGCTGATTGAATTAACGTACTAACAGAATTACGTTTCATGAATCCCTGTAGTTTTTTTATTCCATCTGAGTTACTGGCATAGCGTTGCTTTATATCTTTTATGCTAAAAATCCAACCTAGCGAGTCAACAATACAGCGAATGGTATAAGCGATGACTAAATAGGAAGATAAAATATAAAACATTCTCCCGGCGTCCATTATTTGATTTACCTCAAAGATGGTAAAAAGAATCCCAATCAATGATGAAAAAGCTAAAACTATCCCTCTTAATATTTCTGTTTTTATCTTTTTATCTAAAAAGCCTTTTTCATAAAAAAGAATATTCATTAGATTATCATCTAATATATCGGGATTCTTTTTAATAAATTTCCAATGTTTTGCTTCTGAAAACGGTACTGAAGCTGAAAAGAGGATTACCCCACACAACACTACCATGACACGCAGAATTATTATTGTGTCTGCGCCAGTCACTGATGTAACCATATCCTCTAACCCCATAATGACCTCCATGAATCTGTGTTTCCTGAGCACCTACTCGTTACGATTTGCTATTGTAACTCAAATCATGCCTCTATCGCCCGCTATCGACTCCATCCGGTTTAGTCACACTTCCGTACGTTTTTTTCCAGAAAACGGCTTACAGGGCGTTTACGGGCGATTTTTGAGGGGGAAACATTGACTGGATATGATTTTGTCTCCTTTTGATAACCTGAACTGCTTAAATTTTTCTGTTCTCATCTCGATGATTGCTATCGTCGGATGTAGTGATGAGTGCGCTGTGTCGGTGTTGGGCTGCATGTCCTGAATACTCTGGATAACACCATCAGCACCGATGAACGCCGCTGTAAGTGGGTTTGGCGTATCTTTCATCCAGACAGCGCGGGGTTCTGCTGTTTTCCATGCGAGGATTAAGCCGGTGCTGTGATTTTCACCTGACATACCTTTCACTTGGTCAGCCTGTGTGACAGCCGCAGGTAATGTAATTAACTGACCATGTTCAAAGATCACCATGCAAGGTTCGGCGTTTGCCTGATACGTGGTAGCCAGCAGGATGATACTGAATAGAGATTTTTTCATAATTCACCAAAATTTAAATATTGAGGTTAAATATAAGACGCTATGAATCCCCTTTCAATATCACGCTGCTTTCGTCTATACTTCTTACAACGTCTAATCTGCTCCTTCGCAGGAAAGACAGAGGCCCATTACTTGCCGGTGATGGGCCTCACTCTTTTTATCCCCCCTGCATCCCTGCATCAAACCTAATCGCTTACCTAAGAGATCGCAGCGCTCGCCGCAGTCTTTTGCTGAGGCGTACCGCAGCAACGCGAGGAACGAACAGCAAAAGCGAGGAAGCGCAAAGGCTGCCGTTGCTGATTTTGGCACGTACGCACTGAACTAAAACTACTCGATTTGTTTTTTATCCACTGATTTTATTGAATAAATTATCGGATTTTTTTTATAGGCTGATCTCTTAAAAGCATAAACTTACAGGCTAAGTGCTATCGGTCAAACTACAGGAAACCTACAGGAGATCACCTTATAGGTTTAGGGGGGGTCTGATGTACGTGTTTTTAGGGGGTCGGATGTACAAAAAAAAGGGGGTCGGATGTACAAAAAAAGGGGGTCGGATGTACGAGCTAGGGGGTCGGATGTACAAAGCTAGGGGGTCGGATGTACGAGCTAGGGGGTCGCATGTACGATCATTGGGGGGTCGGATGTACGTGGATAACTTTATGTTTCAACAGCTTTTTTACAGGCTTATTCACCTTATCCATAACTTGACTCAAAGCGGAGGTGTGGCATTAACCCGAAATAAAAAAGGCCCGCATGGGCCTATTTTTTTGCTTCCTTGAATGGGATAGGGGGCGGGGAAGGGTAAAGTAATATTCCCCCGGTAACTTTTTCTACCTTCGCCTGTGGGTATACGGTCAGAACGTCGCGCAGAGCTGGAAGGAATTTCTTTTTGAAATCCTTGTCAGGGTCTTTACCCATGTACTCTTGGGCGAACTGTTCCCGTAAATTCATCCAGTGAAGTTTAATCGGGCGGCCCTCGATGCGGTGTAAACGATGTGCCAGCCACGTATAAACATCTAACGACAATGCCGAGCCTTTTAGCGCGTACAGAGCGCGGTTATCGAGAGGAACGGCGCTATCAATTAGCCCATTGAAATACCCTTCTGATAGGGTCATCACGCCCGGCCATAAACTTAGCTGGCCGCTTTGGTCGTCTTTCTGCCAGGCATCGAATTGTTCTACGGGCTGACCGTTGAAAGAACGTCCTTTAAATCCGAGCTGCAACCGGCAAGCGGCCAGCGCGTGCATTTGTTCGCGCAACGTTTTGTATTGTCTGCCGCCACCTGATAAGCCCATTAATTGCAGAAATTCGTTTGCACTCTTACCGATCGGTATTTCGCGGGTCTTTTTGCGGAGAGCATAAGAGGATACCCATGCGAGCGCTAAACGAGGCATCGAACCATAGGGGATCGGTTGTTCTACAGGCCCGCTCCCTTCATCAAGCCAGCCAGCTTGGACGACCAGCCAGGCATCGCCTGATTTCCTCATAAACTCGCGGCCATCCACCTTAGAACGAGGTAGGCCAACCTGACACAATATCGAGTGAGTAAACGCCATATCATCCCCTTTTGGGGGATTCTCTTTAATTGCGATGCCGGTGTTTACCGTTTTTATTTGCTTCGCTGGTAATGGTTTGTCTGTCACTTTTTCGCTCCTTCGCTACCGTTTGCCGCCGGTTAATCAGTATTATTGCTGTCGGGGGTAATATGTCTGTAAATCGTTGGACGTGAAACCTTAAAACGTGCCGCGATCTCTTTTACCGTAATTTCTGGCGATTTAACAAGCGCGTTAATTTCTTTAATGTCCTGTGGAGATAGCTTTGGTTTTCTGCCTCCAATGCGTCCTTTCTTCTTTGCGGCCGCAAGCCCGGCCATTGTCCTTTCGTGGTTTCTGGCTACCTCGAAATTGGAAAAAATAGCGATGAGGGAATAGTACATTTCACCCATTGGGCTTTGTGTGTCTATGCGCTCTTTGAGGCTCTCAAAGTGAATACCTTTGCTGCGTAGCTCATTCATGAGCTGCAAGAGCTGCAAGAGAGTGCCACCTAATCGGTCTAGCGCCCATACTACCAGTGTGTCACCGGCGCGAAGCGCTTTCAGACAGTTTTCCAATTCTGGTGTACCTGTTTTCAGGCGCTTATTACCGCCCCTCGATACCTGCTCTGCATACCATTTTTCGCAGCCAGCTTTTTGTAAAGCCTCGATCTGATACTCAAGGGATGTGTCTTGCTCTTTGGTTGACTTTCTGGCGTAGCCTATTTTCATATGCCCTGCTTTTGTTACACCGTTTTTGTTACACATAGTATTGTAACGAGTTTTGTTACACTGACAACATCCATTTTGATATTTTTGGATGGGGTGGGGGCGGTGTAACAAAAATCATCGTTTGTGAGACATCATTTGTATCAACAATGTTGACACAGCAAAGTGGTGGCTCTACACTGGATGTATCAACAATGATGATACGAGAGGTAATGAGTGTTTGGCCTTATGTTTCACATCATGTTTGGGACTATTTTCATAGTGATGAGTGTGGCTTCTTTGGTTGGGCTTGTTTTACACGGCCATGAATACACACCGGGACACTTTGGGAATATGACCGCATTGTGTATCGCATCGACTCTGGCGTGGGTTTGGGCGCTTTCAGCAGCGAAAGAATCCTGGTACATCCTGAAGAGTCGCTAATTAGTTTTCTTTGTTTATTGAGAGGTATGTCATGACTCAAGTAATAATTAAAAAATGGGGTAATAGTCCGTCTGTTCGCCTTCCTTCTGCGATTGTGAAAGCCGCTTCGTTAAACGTTGATGATGTAGTGGAGCTGTCAGTAGAGGACGGCGCAATTACCATCGTTCCTGTTAAAACGAAGGAGTATTCACTGGATGCGTTGATGGCCGGTGTTACTAACGAAAATATTCATGAGGAAATCTCTTTCGGTTCTCCTGTGGGTAAAGAACTTTTATAATTGGAGGGGGTATGCTGAATTTTTTGAAAAAAATTTATAGCTACCTGGAGTTTTTAGGTGCTCTTATTTGGGTTGGTGTTGGGTTGTATTCCATCTGGTTAGGGTTTAGTAAATTATTTAAAGACAACTCAATCTCTATTGGTGGTGTTGAGGCTATATCTTTACTTGATACAACTCCGTTTGCAATTATGTTTATTTTTTGTGGGGTGCTCATCATTACATTTATATGGGTTGGGTATATAAGTAAGAGACTAAAAAATGAAGCGTGATTATATTCCTGATGCCGGTGATATTGTATGGATGGATTTTAATCCGCAAGCCGGGCATGAACAAGCGGGCCATAGACCAGCTTTAGTGTTAAGTCCTGCGGTATATAACGGCAGAATAGGGCTGTTGTTGTGCTGCCCTATGACAACGAAAATAAAAGGTTATCCATTCGAGGTGCGGAACGGAGAGGGGAGTGCTGTACTCGCTGACCAGGTGAAAAGTCTTGATTGGCGTGAACGGGGGGCCGTAAAGAAAGGTAAAGTGTCTGCGGCTGTGTTAGCTGAAGTCAGGTCTAAATTAAAAGTATTGATTGGATAGGTATTATTATGGCTATTAGCGAATCATCTCTAGGCAAGCAGATACTTGAAAAGATAAATGATCATGATCGTTTAAATTCTAAATTGCTTTTAAAAATTAAAATTTTAAACGTGCTTGTGTTCGTTATTCTTTTTGCAATAGGAGATAAGTTTAACGAACTAGTTATATGTGCGATTGCTTTCGTTGTTTTCTTTGTGCTAACCGGTGTGTATTTGAAGTGCAAGATGGTTATTTCATCGTCGTTAATATTTGATTATTTCGAACGTAGTGCTGTTGACGAGGAGTTTAGAAACTTTTTTATGGGGTTATTTAACAGCAAAAGGTTTCTTACGATCCGGGATGATAGAAAGAAAATTCATGATTATATTTATGAGCAAGATAAGAAGTTTGAAGAATTGAAGAAAATAGAAACTATTAATCATGGTATGAATGGACGTAGTGAGTAAAAAAAGCCCGTTAGCGGGCTTTTTTTTATTTTACATTTTTCCATGCGGAAGCCGGAACTTTATCCCATAAAGTATTATGAGTGATTTCGGCTCTCCGATGGTCTGAGGCGCTCATCATTGCATCCAGTTCTTTACCTGATAGCTTATCGCGTAAGTTATCAAATACTTTTTCAAGAGTGTCCAACGAGCTGCATCGACGGAAACGCATCAAGTATGTTCGTTGTAAGTTTTCTTTGTCTTTTATTGATTCGATAAATTTCATTACGTCAGAATATAAAAATCTGCTATTCGATTTATGTGGCTCATGAGGTTGTGGAATGGTTTTGTTTTTAAATGTGCCAGTTGTCTTAATGGCGAAGATTAACTCACCTTCTGTTATTCCTAACATTTCAGCAAAAGTTTTTGCTTCTATAGTTACTGACTTCATTTAATTGACTCTCATACTATCGGTTGTATTTTTATCCGCTTCCTCGACAATGATGTTCGTTCCTCGCGTTGCTGCGGTACGCCTCATCATTGTCTGCGGTGCGGTTGCGATGGTGAAGGAGCTGCCGGGCGTGAGTAAATCAATCAAGCGCTGGCCGCTGATAATCTCCATCCGCTCACTGGCGAAGCTAACAGCTTTTGACGCTGCGCCGGTTTTTCCGGTATGGCAAAACAAACCGCGACAGTTATGTCGTTTAAGCAACGTATCGAACTCCTGAACGTGCTGTAAAGCAATATGGCCGCGATAGCGTTTGGCCTGGATGAGATAGCGATGTTTTCCGATTATTACCTGGCCGTCAATGCCTCCGTCACCGGTATAGCGTTTGTTTCTGATAGTTCTGAAGCCATGCGACTTAAACCCCTCCAGTAACAGTTCCTCAAAGGTGAAAGGGTCTATCTTCCTGAGATAAGCGATCTTGTAGCCGAACGCCGGTAGGGTCTGAATTTTTGCGAGTACACGCCGGGCTTGTTGTTGCTTGCGTTTGTGTCTGCGTTTTCTGGCGGTGATCTTCCACCAATACAGGACGGCCAGAAAAGCAAATGACACGGCCCACAATGCGATTACGTTAGAGGGGAAAAGGGAAAGTATATCCATGCTACCTGTACCATAAAAAACGGGGCCGAAGCCCCGAACGCGCGTTGTTAGCGGCGGTGATAAACCTGCCATGAAACTTCTGTCGGTCTGCCATTGACGATCACACCATTACTGGCGCAAATGCGGCCAGCAATGACCGCCCCTTGTGAATAGGGTTGGCCGTCAAGATAGCAAACTCCGATGGGGCGCGATTTCTGTACTTCGCGCTGAAGCGCCTGTGTGTCATTGCGCTGTTGAATCTGTAGGTTATACACATCTGTTCTGAGCGTATTCACCTGCTTGGTTAGCTGGTCAACTTGTGACTGGCTGGCGCAGCCGGTCAGTAAGAGGGCTGCGGTGAAGATGATGCTTTTAGTTTTCATATTTAACCTTTCCTGATACGTCCAAACATTGAAATAACCCTGCTAACAGCGGCGGTATTCTGCTCCGCGCCTGAACATTCCATAAGAAATTCTTTACGCGCATCTGCTGTGTGATTAGGAAGAAAGCCATGCTTGTTTTTCTTCACGATATTGAAGAAGTCAGCGATAGCACCAGAGCAATCACTATCGCCAACACTCCCAAACTCGCCACCTGATTTTGCAGCCATGCAAGCTAATGTCTTGCATGGATCTTTTGCGAAGCTGGCAACGGAATAAGACGATGCCAGTATCACCACGGATGCAATTATTATCTTCCGCATTATTTCACCCTTTTCTGGATAGATAGGATTTAAGCCTTATTAGGCCATTCAGTAGTTTGTCATGCCCGATGCGCAGGGCGATCAGGCCAACAAATATTGCTGCGGCATGGAATGCAGATTGCGTATAATGCCAATCATTCCTATATTCCACGACCAGAAACAGAAGCACCGCGATGATACCAATCATCGTAAAGAATTTTAGGAGTTTTCCTAGAATAAAAAGGAGATAGATAAGGATGTCGGCAGTTAATAACCCTAAATATATTAAGAGAAAACATGCCGACTGTTTAATCACGGTGAGTAACTTTATTTTCTTAACCCACCAAAATTGGGAGGGGGTTATTTCGCTCCGCTGCTGCGCTTCTTTATTACGACGCGCTCGGATTGCTTTGGCCCTTTTCTCCCTCTTTTTTCCGGTAGGAAAATCAATAATTTTACTCATCCGTCAGCTCCTTATTCTACGATCTCAAACTCCGAAAGCTCGCGGCCTTCGTCAAGATATTTTTTTAGCCAGTCAGGGCGCTTTCCCCTTCCAACCCATGTGTTAAATGGATTGGCTGGATCTCGGTAGCGAGGCTCCCCTTTGGGACTCTTTTCTGACTGCAAGGGTACGAATATGATTTTTCTTTTAGGCACTGATGTTTCGCGCTCCTGCTCTGTTTTGTGCTTCTTTTCATCTTGTCTTGACATGTTCGATTTTACCTTTACTATACTAGTTAATCATTGAAATTGCAATTTCAAGGAAAAAAGAGATGAAGCAGGTTGTTGCCCTTTTCCCACTGTTGATTGCTGGCCTTTTGGATGCCACACCCGCAAATGCGGAACTGTCTGCGCCGGTTATGGCTCTGGCAAAACGTTGTGCGCCAGAAGTGCATCCTTTAACTATTGGGTACCTGGTTAGCCATGAATCGCGCAACAACCCATACGCGATAAACGTCAACGTTCCTAAAGGAACAAAATCACCGTTAGCCAGACAACCGCGCTCCCTGGATGAAGCTGTTAAAACGACAAAATGGCTAACGGCTCATGGTTATAACTTTGACGTAGGTTTAGGGCAAATCAACTCTGCGAATTTCCCAAAATTGAATGTTTCTGCCGCAGATTTGTTTAATGGTTGTAAAAATCTCGAAGCTGCTCAATACGTTCTTAATTACTGCTACCAGCTCGCAACAAAAGAGTATGCGCCGGGGCAGTCAGCTTTGAGACACGCTTTATCTTGTTATAATACGGGTTCACTAACCGCCGGATTTACAAACGGTTATGTATCAAAGGTGGTTGCTCAAATTGGGCAATCAAAACCCGTAATCCCTGCTCTGAAAGCCGATGATGGCTCCACTGATGTGGAAAGTGTTGATACAGCTATAGATGCTGTGCCGGTAGATGCTGCTGATGGTGAAGAACAACCAAAAGACGCCGGTATGACTGATGCCTTTAGTGGCTCGGATAAAGACGCTTTTGGTGCATCTGATGGTGACGCTTTCCGGCAGAAGTAGGGAGTAACAGGAGTCATTTTAGATGCGCGTTTATCTCATCTTGTTGAAGCAGTTAGAAGAAGTATTCAATCAAAACAAAGTTGTTCGGATCGCAATTCAACGGATGGATAAAAAGAAATGGATACCGCTTTTTGATGTGAAAAATAGTGAGGGGGGCGTAATCACTTGCTCCCTGAGAGTTCAGTCTGGAGAGGGGGTTAGAACGTGGGCCGATCTGCGGATACTGGCCGACATGCTGAGAGACGATTTTAATGCAAGAGAAGTGGGGCTTTTCCTGGATGAGCCTGATTTTATTTTTCCTGATGATGGAGTGTTAGACAAAGATGAATACAGCGATTAAACGTTTTTTCCCGGTGGCAATGTTCATGATGGTTGCTCTGTGTGTTCCTGAGCTGGCGCTGGCCGCCGGTGCAGATACCGGTGAATCATCCCTGAGTTCTGTTCAGTCTTGGATGATGACGTGGATTCCGATTGCGGCCACCGTTCTTATCATCGCGAGTGCTGTCGCATGGATCGCTCATATGCTCCCGGCGAGCTGGGCGGTTCGTATTGTTATCGGTCTGATTATTATCGGTTCCGCGTCTTACCTTGTTGGCCTTTTCGGGTTGAGTTAAGAAGGTTCGCCGGGGGGGTATCCCCCGGCCCGTATCTGACGGGAGGAAACGATGAATTTATCCGGTAAATATCCTTTATTTAAAGGCGCTACGCGACTGCCGACATTTGCCGGTGTTCCGCGAACAGTAATTATTGCCACCTTCATATTTTGTGCGACGTTATTTATGACGATCCACCTTTGGGCCGTAGTTCTTTTTGGCTTGCTGTGGTTTATTGAGTTTTGTATCAGCAAACATGATGACCGTATGTTTCGTATTATATGGCTGGCTATCATGACGAAAGGGCTAAATATGATTAACTCCCCGTTTACTAAACTGTGGGGCGGCTCTAGTTACTCACCTACTGATTATGGAGATAAAAAATAATGGCCGTAGCGGAAATGAAAAAAAGGGGGGTGAAAGATTTCAAAAAAGAACCTTCCTCTTTGAAATATATTCCTTACTCCTACCATGTGACGCCCCATGTTATCAGTACGGTAAATGGGGAGTACCTTTCTATATTTAAAATCCGTGGGCGAACCCATGACTGTGCCTCTGATGCCGAACTGATTAAGTGGCACGCTGATTTGAATCAGCTTTTAAAAGGGATTGGTAGTGAGCATGTAAAGTTATGGACTCACTTACATCACCGCGAAATTAATAATTATCCTGACACGCATTACAATATGACGTTCCCGCGTATGGTGAATGAATATTATCGTGATCAGTTTGATGATACCCCCATGATGGTAAATGACCTGTACCTGACGGTTGTTTATAACCCTGTGGGGGATGCCGCTCAAAAGATGCTGGCAAAGTTTGATAAGCCATCGGCTAGCGAGCTGCGCGAAATGCAGGCTGATGCTATTAGTGCGCTGGAAGATATTTGTGAGCAGGTCATGAACTCCCTGCGTCCTTATGGCATTGACCGCTTAGGCTACTACTTCCGTGACAAACGGGGGAACGTCATTCCTGAACAGAAAAAAGATGATGCAGAAGATGATGAGGATATTATCGATCTGCGTGAAGATTTGCTGGCCGATGTGGAATATCAGGACGTTCAGGAAGATAAAGAAGTCTTTAGTGGCACTCAACACACCTATTCTAAAGCGCTGGAGTGGCTCTATTACCTCGTCAATGGTGAGTGGGCGCCAGTGCCGGTTTGTCGTGGCCGAATCCGTGAATATTTGGCTACTACCCGCCCAACTTCTTCATTTTGGGGGGATGGTATCGAGATTCGCGGTACCGACGAACGCCGCTATACGTCTGCCGTTGAAATCCGGGATTACGATTCCGATACTGAGCCGGGTCAGATCAATATCCTGATGGAAGCACCGTTTGAGTTTTTGTTAACGCAAACGTATTGCTGTATGTCCCAGCAAGCGGCAAGAACTTACCTCACTAACCAGCAAAAAGCACTACTGGAAACAGGCGATCCATCCTTTACGCAGATAAACCAGATGAATGACGCCGTTGATGGCGTTGTTTCACGTACCTTTATCATGGGCTGGCATCACCTGACGGTACACACCTTTGGCAAGACGCTTAAAGAGGCCCGTTCAAACGCCGGTGTTGCCAGAAATATGCTGAACAACTGCGGGCTGATTGCCAGCCAGGTAGGGTTAGCTTCAGAAGCGGCATATTATGCAAAACTTCCGGCTAATCAACACCTGTCGCCACGACCTTGCCCGCTGAATAGCTGGAATTTTCTTTGCTTCTCCCCCTTCCATAATTTTATGTCCGGGAAAGCAAATAATAACCCGTGGGGGCCAGCGCTGACGCTGTTCAAAACGGTGGCAAATACGCCGCTGTATATGAACTTGCATGTAACGCCAGAAGATGAAATGTCTTTCGGTAAGCGACCGCTGGCGCATACGTTAATGCTTGGACGTTCGGGGGCAGGTAAAACTACGCTGCTTAACTTCCTGCTGACGCAAGCGATGAAGTATAACCCGCGCATTTTTGCCTTTGACCGCGATCAGGGCATGATGCCGATGATTAAAGCGTTACACGGTCACTACACGGTTCTGAAAGAGGGCGTTGCTTCCGGGTGGGCACCTCTACAGATGCCTGGCACCAAAGTTAACATTGCATTTTGTAAGCGCCTGATGCGCCTGTGCGCTGAAATTACCAAAGGCAGCGTACTCGATGCTGATCAGGTTAATGACCTTAACCGCGCCGTCGATGCTTTGATGGATGAGAACTCCCTCATTCCGACAGATTTACGCACCGTGGATATGTTAATTCAGCAGATGCCGAATCCATATCAAACAGCGGGCAGTAAACAAACACTGGCGTCATTGCTTGTTCCGTGGACTCGCGGCCATGAAAACGGTTGGTTGTTCGATAACGATTCGGATTCACTGAATCTTGGTGAATACGATATTTACGGCTTTGACCTGACAGATTTCATTGTTGCAGATAATGAGATCCCCCCTGCAACACGTACTCCGCTCCTGATGTATCTCAATTTCCGTGTGCGTCAGTCTATTGATGGCCGTCGCCGTGTGATTCAGGTATTCGATGAGTTTCACCAGTACCTTGACGATCCAATTATGAGTGTGGAAGTCAAACGTGGCCTTAAAACAGACCGTAAGAAAGATGCGGTTTACGTATTCTCCACGCAAGAGCCGAACGATGCGCTGGATAGCTCCATCGGTAAAACCATCATGCAGCAGTGCGTAACGAAAATTCTTCTGGAAAACCCGGATGCGGATTATGAGGACTACGTTACTCGCCTCAAATTGACACCGGCAGAGTTTGACGCGCTGCTGTCTATTCCTGAGAACTCCCGCCAGTTCCTGGTGAAACAAGGCAGCCAAAGCGCGATGGCGCAATTCAACCTGGCCCCGCGCGTTAAGACGCCGGAGAACTTCAGGAAGCTGGATAAGATCCTTAGCATCCTGTCAGGGGAAACCCAAAACGCCGAAACACTGGCGAAAATTATTGAGCAAATTGGGGATGATAACCCTGATAAATGGCTCGAACCCTACTGGAAATCTGTACTCGCAGCGTGAGGTAACGACATGAAAAAGACACTTGCAAGCCTTGTTTTAGCTCTGGCTATTTCGCCGGTTGCAGTTAATGCGCAACTGGTAGTTAACGATCCTGCAAATCTGGCCCAGGCGCTTCAGCAGGTCACATTAATGACGCAGCAAATTGAACAGCTCAAATCTCAATTGCTGAAGCAGGAGCAAACGCTGGCTTCCTTAACCGGCAGCTCTGGTATCGGTAATTTGCTGAATGGCGATATTAGTACGCTGAAAGGCAATTTACCGTCTGACTGGACGCAGGTATACAGCGACGCCATGAACAGCAGTTCAGGTATCACTTCATCTGCTCAATCCATGCTGAAGGAATTTCAGTCGCAGATTGACGGTATGAACCGTTCCGAAGCGATGAGTTTCATTAAGCAGAAGCTGGCGGAGAAAGGGGCGTATGACCGTGTGATGGCGCAGAACGCTTACAACAATGAAATGGCGGAGCTGAATAACATTCAGGAGCTGACCAATCAGATTGACTCAACCACGGACATGAAACAAATCGCTGACCTTCAGGCGCGTATCCAGACCGCGCAAGGTGCTATTCAGGGGGAGCAAACGAAGCTGCAACTGATGGCGATGCTGCAAACCTCGCAAGACAAGATTTTGCAGGAACAAAAACAATACGCCCAGAAGCGCTTTGTCCTCGGCGCTGACGGTGAAGATCTTTCCATGCCTAACGTAACGGAATAAACCATGAAAAAACTGATTTTACCTTTAGCTCTTTTCCTGCTGGCCGGTTGTGATTCTGAACATCCTGTTTCCTGGTACAAGGAACACGATCAGGAGCGTAAAGCGATGGTGGAAAAATGTCGTGATGATGCGGCGCTCAAAGTGAAGCCGGATTGTCAGAACGCGCTGGAAGCAGAGAAAGATTTGAAAGTGTTTGGCAAAAGTGATGATGGCCTCTCAATGCCAAAAGTCACGCCCTGATTAGGGTAGGGGGAAAGCATGGCCTTTTCATTTACAACGGATATTTTCAATTACATGGATACGGTCACAAAGGAATTTGTGGCCTCTAATCTCGGAGTTGTTATATCCACCATTTCACCGGTAATTGGGTTGGCGTTGATTTGCAAACTCACCCTGGACGGGCTGTTTACATTAGCCCGGCCACACGGTGAGCCGCTCTCATCGTTGATAAAAAAATTCATTGTGTGGTCGATGATAATCAGCTTTGCCAGCGCGGGCGGGCTGTATCAAACCCAACTGGCTGATGCGGCCATGAAGATCCCGGATGAGTTTTCCTCGGTACTGGTTATTAACGGTTCGTCCGGTGGCACTGAAGATGCAATGGGTAACAACATCGACAAGGCCATCCATGACGGGATGCAGGTTGCGCGTACTGCGTTTGATAACGCCGATATTTATAGCGGTTCCGGGTTGGCGTCATTATTCCTGGCTTGCGCGGTCATTATTTCCACGGTGTTGATCTGTGGTATCGGGGCCGGGCTGGTACTGATGGCGAAGTTACTGCTGGCAATCACTGTGTGCTTTGGGCCTATCTTCATCTTCTGCCTGTTGTTCAAGCCGCTGTATGGCATGTTCAATAAATGGCTTGGCTCGATGGTTAACTATGGGCTGGTAACAATTCTGCTGTCGATGCTGTTTGGCCTGATGATTAAGTTCTATCAAAAAGCGCTCGATGCCGTCACCGCTTCCGGGGCTGACAGTAGCCTGTTAGGGCCGGTTTTTGCTTGTCTGCTGATAATGATTGTTTCTTACCTGATCCTGATGCGCATTCCTGAAATAGCCTCCCGTTGGGGGGATGGTATCTCTGCGGGTATTCAGGAGCTGATACCTAACGCCGGTGGCGGTGGCCGTGGAGCTGGCGGTGGTGGCAATCAGCCTGGTGGTCAAAAAGGCGCTACAGGTGCCGGGGGCGGTACTGGCGCTAAGACTGCGGCGGCTACGGCTGCCGGTGGCGGCGCGGCGGGCGTGTTGGGTTC
>OAWD01000343.1_pt1 | contig 34874 bp, 58 predicted proteins | sample 1495361 | NCBI WGS metagenome assembly OAWD01 (sample SAMEA2580130, study PRJEB22360) | human gut metagenome | biome: human gut; feature: human-associated habitat; material: faeces | place: Denmark | collected 2008/2010 | reverse complement strand
CAGGGGTACAAAAAAAGCCTCAGCCCCGGGGTTTCCCGCACCAGCCGGTCCCGGAGGGCAAGGGCCTGGTCGTAATCCTCAGAGCCGTAGGCGATGATTTTTCGTAGGGTTAAATTTGAAAACATGATGATCTCCTTTGATGATAAGGTGTTTTTATTATACCACAGTGCCCGGGCGGTTCATAACGCAAAAATCAGGCGGCGGCCCGTGCGTTATGAGAAAAGGCTGGAACCCGCATAAACAGGGAGATTGAGAGCGCAAAAAAGTCATAAAGTCATAACGCACATAACCCGGCGCGTTTTCAGCCCCAGAAAATGGCAGCGGGTGTTGAAAGCTTTTTGGGAACATGATATGATTTAAAGGCTATAAATAAAAAAACAGATTGAGGAAACAGAAATGGTGCGACTTTTAATTGACAGTATGTGTGATATGCCGGAGGCTTTCCAGAAGCATCCGCGGGTGGATATGATCCCTCTCAATGTGATTGTGGAGGAGCGCTCCTACCGGGATAAGGTAGAGATTCATTTGGATGAAATTCATGCCTATATGCGTCAGGGAGTAATGCCCAGCACCTCGCAGGTGCGTCCCGGGGATTTTAAGAAACGTTTTGAGGCTTACGCCGAGGCAGGGGATGAGGTGCTGTACCTGGCCTTTACCTCCAAGTTGTCCGGGAGCTGCCAGACCGGGCGTGTGATGCTGCGGGAGGTTCAGGAGACCTACCCGGATTTCAGATGTATTGTGGTGGACAGCCTGCAGAGCGGCGGCAGCGTGGGGCTCATCGCCATGGAGCTGATTCGCCTGCTGGACGCCGGCGCCGATCTGCCGCTGCTGGCGGACGCGGCGGAGAAGCTGAAAACCCACGCCCAGTTTTATTTTTCGGTTCAGGACCTGAAGTGGCTGAACAAGGGCGGCCGGGTGTCCAAGGGGATCGCTGTGGTGGGGGATTTTCTGAAAATCCGTCCCGTGGTCTATGTGGACCAGGGTGAGCTCAACATCATCGGCAAGGTGCGGGGTGATAAAAAGGCAGTGGCGACGCTGGTAGAAAAGGTGCTTGAGAGGACCGGTGATTACAGGGACCAGACCATTGGCATTGCCTACGCCGATCCCATGGAATGCCAGGAGCTGGTGGTGTCGCTGCAGGATAAGCTTGCGGCTGCGGGCATGCCGGATACAGCGCCAGTGCCCATCGGTACGGTGCTGGCCGCCCACCTGGGGCTGCGGGGGATCGGCGCTTACTTCTGGGATGAACGGCCTGAGGTGATTTTGAGGGATTGCCTGTAGGGGCTTAAGAGATAAAACGGCCCGGGTTATGTGCGTTATATGGTTATGACTTTTTGGAGGGCTGAAACCCTGTGTTCATGGGGGTTTTGGCCTATTTTCATAACACATGGGCCGCCGCCTGATTTTGGCGTTATGAACTTTTGGGGTTCGGAGCCGGGGGATGCGTTACTATGCGAAAGCGCATTTTCTTAAGACTTTCTTAAATGTAAACGTCTTTTCATAGCGCGTCAAAAAAAAGATGTTTATTTCCTTAAAAAGCTTGCATCCAGGCGCCCCGGCATGTATAATAGACAAGGTTGACTATCTGCGATGAGATGGGAAGTTGCTGTTACTAATTCAGGTAATTCCCATGGAGTATGTCACGATCAAAGAATCGGACGACAACCCCTTGAAACCGGCTGTTTCGGGCCGCTTTTTTTTAAAAGTTTTAGAATGAAACACCCGGCTGAGTTGACAAGGTGGTTGACGTACCTAAATGCTATTGCAAAAAACATACAAGGAGGTAAATTTAGGTATGGCAAAACAAAAAATTAGAATCAGACTCAAGGCTTTTGATCATCAGTTACTCGATCAATCAGCTGAAAAAATCGTTGAAACAGCAAAGAGAACAGGTGCGAGTGTTTCTGGCCCTATTCCGCTTCCGACTGACAAGGAAATCATCACGATTTTAAGAGCGGTTCACAAGTACAAGGATTCCAGAGAACAGTTCGAAATGCGCACGCACAAACGCCTGATCGACATCTTAAATCCGACACCGAAAACAGTAGACGCCTTAATGCGTTTAAACCTGCCAGCAGGCGTTGATATCGAAATTAAATTATAATTTTAGTCAACCACACACAATATTATGATCGCCCGGCGATCCAATGATATAGGAGGAAAAAATTGAAAAAAGCAATTATCGGCAAGAAAATTGGTATGACTCAGATTTTCACAGAAAACGGTACGGTTGTTCCGGTTACGGTTGTGGAAGCGGGTCCATGTGTTGTCGTCCAGAAGAAAAATATGGACGTTGACGGTTACGAAGCGGTTCAGCTCGCTTACGGCGATGTGAAGGAAAAACGCGTAACCAAACCTTTAAAAGGTCATTATGACAAACACGGCGTTGAATATAAAAAAGTCATCCGTGAATTTAAATTAGACGATTATGATGCTTTTGAAACAGGACAGGTCATCAAGGCTGACATGTTTGAAGCAGGCGACAAGGTTGATATCTCCGGTAAATCCAAAGGTAAGGGTTTCCAGGGCGTCATCAAACGTCACGGCCAGTCCAGAGGACCGATGGCTCATGGTTCCAAGTACCACAGAAGCCCAGGCTCCATGGGTGCTTCCGCTTACCCGGCTCGCGTTATGAAGGGTAAGAACTTACCAGGTCAGATGGGGAATAAGAATGTCACTGCTTTAAATCTGGAAGTTGTTCAGGTTTCTGCAGAAGACAATATTCTGCTCATTAAGGGTGCTGTTCCCGGTCCTAGAGGCTCACTGGTTTCCATCAAAAGCAGCGTTAAAGCATAGAATATCTTAGCTTGAAAGGAGGAATTCAAATGCCAAAAATGGACATCTTAGATGTAAAAGGAAATGTCGTTGGTGACGTGGAACTCAGCGAAAGAGTTTTCGGGATCGAACCCAACGAACCGGTTGTACATGAAGTAGTCGTAGCACTGCTTGCAAATAAACGTCAGGGCACGAAAGGCACCTTAACCCGTTCCGAGGTCAGAGGCGGCGGCAGAAAGCCCTGGAGACAAAAAGGAACGGGCCGCGCCCGTGCCGGCACAAGCCGTTCTCCGTTATGGATTGGCGGTGGCGTGATCTTCGCTCCGAAATCCAGAGATTACAGCAAGAAGGTTAACAAAAAGGTTCGTAACCTGGCCATGCGCTCTGTTTTCTCAGCGAAGGCTCAGGACAACGAATTAAGAGTTTTGGATCAGCTGACAATGGATGCGCCCAAAACCAAGGAAATGGTCGGCATCTTAAGCGCGATTAACGCGCCGAAGGCTCTGATCGTAACAGCGGAAAAGGACGATGCGGTTGTCCGCTCTGCAAACAACATTCAGAAGGTGGCGACCACAACGGTCAGCGAACTGAATGTTTATGACATGTTAAAATACGACGTTCTGGTTATGACCAAGGACGCTTTAGAAAAAATTGAGGAGGTATACGCATAATGAAGAATCCTCGCGATATTATCATCCGTCCGCTGATCACTGAAAAGAGCATGGATGATAGTGAATTCAACCGATATACTTTCGAAGTCGCTAAGAATGCGAACAAAATCGAAATCAAAAATGCCGTTGAAGAAATCTTCGATGTGAAGGTCGAAAAAGTTGCGACCATGAACATGAACGGTAAAATGAAGAGAATGGGCCGTTTCGAAGGCAGAAGAAAAAACTGGAAAAAAGCCATCGTTAAACTGACTGAAGACAGCAAGGCCATTGAATTCTTCGAAGGCGTATAAGCCTAAGACCCGATAAGCATTTAACACTACAGGAGGTTTGCGAATAATGGGTATTAAAAAATACAAACCGACGTCCCCTGGACGCAGAAATATGAGCGTCAATACATTTGACGAAATCACTAAAAAAGAACCAGAAAAATCCTTATTGACTCCTTTGAAGTCCAAAGCTGGTCGTAATAACTACGGTCGTATTACCGTAAGACACCAGGGTGGCGGAGCCAAGAGAAAATACAGAATCATTGACTTCAAGAGAAACAAAGACGGTGTGCCGGGCAAGGTTGCAGGGATTGAATACGATCCGAACCGTAGCTCCAACATCGCGCTGATCCACTATGTTGATGGGGAAAAACGTTACATCATCGCGCCTTTAAAATTAAAGGTTGGCGACACCATCGTCTCTGGTCCTGAAGCCGACATTACCATTGGCAACTGCCTGCCGCTGAAGAATATCCCGGTTGGTACCCTGGTACACAACATCGAATTAAAAGCGGGCAAGGGCGGCCAGATGGTGCGTTCTGCCGGTGCTTCTGCACAGCTGATGGCCAAGGAAGGCAACTACGCAACACTGCGTCTGCCATCTGGTGAAATGCGCCAGGTGCGCCTGGAATGCCGCGCAACCGTCGGTACAGTGGGTAACTTAGATCACCAGAATGTCCGCATTGGTAAAGCAGGCCGTAAACGCCACATGGGTATCCGCCCAACCGTTCGTGGTTCTGTTATGAACCCGAATGACCATCCACACGGTGGTGGTGAAGGCCGCGCTCCGGTTGGCCGCTCTGGCCCAGTTACGCCTTGGGGTAAACCGGCTCTTGGTTATAAGACACGTAAGAAGAATAAACCTTCCGATAAATATATCGTACGTCGTCGTAACGTGAAATAAGCATAGGAGGTTAAAATATGAGTCGATCTGTAAAAAAAGGACCTTACGTCAGCGAAAAGCTGCTTAAAAGAATAGAAGAAATGAACGAAAAAGGCGAAAAGAACGTGCTGAAGACCTGGTCAAGAAGCTCCACTTTATTCCCACAGATGGTTGGACACACCATCGCTGTTCATGACGGTAGAAAGCATGTGCCTGTATATGTCACTGAAGACATGGTTGGTCACAAACTCGGCGAGTTTGCGCCCACAAGAACCTACAGAGGCCATGCCGGCGAAAAGAAAACAAAAATGAAATAGCCAAAAGGAGGGTGCAAAGTGGAAGCAAGAGCTACAGCTAAATATGTACGTGTTTCATCCAGAAAGGCTAAATTAGTGGCTGATTTGATCAGAGGTAAAAGCCTCGGAGAAGCCTTAAGTATTTTGGCTTTAACACCGAACAAAGCCGCGAAAATCACTGAAAAAGTCGTAAAATCTGCCTTAGCAAACGCGGAAAATAACCATAACATGGATCCTGAAAAATTGTACATCGATCAGATCTACGCCGATCAGGGACCAACCTTAAAAAGATACAAAGCTGGCCCGCAGGGACGTGCTTTTCCAATTAAGAAGAGAACTTCCCACATCACAGCTGTTTTAAAAGAATACGAAGTACAGGAATAGGAGGAATCAGGTTTGGGTCAAAAAGTTAATGCACACGGCTTACGTGTGGGCGTGATTAAAGACTGGAATGCAAAATGGTATGCAAATGACAGAGATTTTGCGGATTGCTTAATTGAAGATCACGATATTCGTAAATACATCAAGGCCAGCCAATTCCAGGCGGGCATTTCCAAAATCGTTATCGAACGTTTCGGTAACAAGATTAAAATCCACATTCATACCGCTAAACCCGGCATGATCATCGGCAAGGGCGGTGCTGGTATTGAAGCGCTGAGATTAGAACTTGAAAAAATGACTGGCAAAACAGTCTTCATCAATATTGTAGAAGTTAAGAACATCGATATGGATGCTCAGTTAATCGCTGAAAACATTGCAGGCCAGTTAGAAAGAAGAATTTCTTTCCGTCGTGCAATGAAGCAGTGCATGCAGCGCACCATGCGCGCAGGCGCTAAGGGCATCAAAACCATGGTTGCCGGCCGTCTGAACGGTGCTGAAATGGCCCGTACAGAAGGTTACGCTCAGGGGAACGTCCCCATGCAGACCCTGCGTGCCAATATCGATTACGGTTTCGCTGAAGCGGACACAACCTATGGTAAATTAGGCATCAAGGTTTGGGTCAACAAAGGTGAAATCTTAACAGGACGTGAAAACATCTTAGCCGTCAGCGAGGAAGAAGATTCCAAGGGCAAAAGAAACAACCGTCGTAAAGCTCCTAGAAAAGAAGCAAACTAAGAGAGGAGGACATACAATATGTTAATGCCGAAACGTGTTAAACGTAGAAGAGTACATAGAGGTCGTATGAAAGGCCAGGCTACCCGCGGTAACAAAATCACCTATGGTGATTACGCGATCCAGGCCCTGGAACCAGCATGGATCACAGCCAATCAGATTGAAGCTGCCCGTGTTGCCATGACCAGATATATCAAAAGAGGTGGTAAGGTTTGGATCAAGATTTTTCCGGACAAACCGGTTACTGCCAAACCAGCCGAAACGCGTATGGGTTCCGGTAAAGGGGCTCCAGAATACTGGGTGGCCGTTGTAAAACCAGGCCGCGTATTATTCGAAATCTCAGGTATTCCTGAAGATGTCGCAAGAGAAGCGATGCGTCTTGCTCAGCACAAGCTGCCGATCAAAACCAAGTTTATCACTCGTGCAGCACAGGAAGAAGTGGGTGAATAAGTATGAAAGCAAATGAATTAAGAGAATTAACAAACGTAGAATTAGAAGGCAAGCTTGGAGATTTAAAGGAAGAATTATTCAACCTGCGTTTCCAGCACGCTACCGGACAATTAGAAAATCCGATGCGGATTAAAGAAGTAAAGAAAACATACGCACGTATCAAGACGATTATGCAGGAACGTGAAGCAAAATCGGCTGAAGCGTAAAAACAGGAGGTTTAGCTGATGGAACGTAATGATAGAAAAACCCGTGTTGGTCGCGTCGTCAGTGACAAAATGGACAAAACCATTGTTGTTGCCGTAGAAACTTTTGTAAAACATCCTCTTTACAAGAAAAGAGTTAAGAATACAGTTAAGTTTAAAGCTCATGATGAAAATAACGAATGTGGCATTGGCGATACCGTTAAAATCATGGAAACAAGACCACTTAGTAAAGATAAACGCTGGAGATTAGTTGAAATAGTAGAAAAGGCATTATAAGATTTAATGCCCGGAAGGAGGTATTTCGGATGATTCAACAAGAAAGTAGATTGAAAGTTGCTGATAATACCGGTGCAAAGGAATTGTTATGCATCCGAGTTCTCGGTGGTTCAGGAAGACGTTATGCCAACATTGGCGACGTGATTGTATGCGCTGTGAAAAGTGCTGCTCCTGGCGGAGACGTTAAAAAAGGTGACGTTGTAAAAGCGGTTGTTGTTCGCTCAAAACGCGGTGTGCGCCGTGATGACGGAAGCTATATCAAATTTGACCAGAACGCAGCTGTTTTGATAAAAGATGATAAAAATCCAAGAGGAACCCGTATCTTCGGACCTGTTGCGAGAGAGTTAAGAGACAAGAAGTATATGAAAATTGTATCTTTGGCTCCTGAAGTACTTTAATTAGGAGGTGACCATATGGCTAATAAGATGCATGTAAAAAAAGATGATATTGTCCAGGTAATTTCTGGTAAAGATAAAGGCAAAACCGGTAAGGTTTTAGCAGCTTTCCCTGACGAAGGAAAAGTACGTGTCGAAGGTGTCAACATTCTGACCAAGCACAAAAAACCATCCCAGGCAATGCAGCAGGGTGGCATTATCCGCGAAGAAGGTAAGATTGACGCTTCTAACGTATTGTTAAACTGTGATAAATGCGGCCGCGGCGTTCGTACCGGCGTACAGATCACAGAAGACGGTAAAAAAGTAAGAGTCTGCAAGAAATGCGGACAGGTTCTCGATAACTAATCTGGGGAAGGAGGCACATTATGGCTAGAATGCAAGATAAGTATCTCAACGAAGTCGTACCGGCTTTGAAAGAGAAATTTCAGTATAAAAATGTAATGGAAGTTCCTAAACTGGAAAAGGTTGTAATCAACATGGGTTTAGGGGACTGTAAAGATAATTCAAAGGCTCTGGAAGCTGCCGTAATTGACTTAGGCATCATCGCCGGCCAGCGACCGGTTGTTACCAAGGCTAAAAAATCAGTTGCAAACTTTAAGGTAAGAGAAGGACAGAATGTCGGTGCTAAAGTGACCTTAAGAAGCGACAGAATGTACGAATTCTGCGACAAGCTGTTTAACATCGCTCTCCCTCGCGTAAGAGACTTCAGAGGTTTATCCAACAAGTCTTTTGACGGCAGAGGCAACTACGCATTCGGTATCAAGGAACAGTTAATCTTCCCTGAAATTGACTACGATAAGGTAGAACAGATCAGAGGGATGGACATTATGTTCGTAACCACGGCTAAAACTGACGAGGAAGCGCACGAACTGTTAAGCTTACTCGGCTTACCGTATGCTAAATAAGGAGGCTCGTTACAATGGCTAAAAAAGCAATGAAAGAAAAACAGCAGAAAAAACAAAAATATTCGTCACGTGAATACAACCGTTGTCGGATTTGCGGGAGACCACATGCTTACTTAAGAAAGTTTGGTATCTGCAGAATTTGTTTTAGAGAATTGGCTTATAAGGGAGAAATTCCTGGTGTTCGTAAAGCCAGCTGGTAAGTACGGCTTACACAAACGAAAAGGAGGCACTAAGCATGACAATGACTGATCCAATTGCAGATATGCTGACAAGAATCAGAAATGCAAACAATGCAGGTCACAAAACTGTAGAAATGCCGGCTTCCAAAGAAAAGAAAGCGATCGCTGAAATTCTTTTGGAAGAAGGTTATATCAATAAAGTAGATTTCATTGATGATGACAAACAGGGCATTATCAAAATCACACTTAAATACGGCGAAAACAAGAGCAAGGTTATTGCTGGTTTAAAGAGAATTTCAAAACCAGGCCTGCGTGTTTATGCTGGGAACAACGAAATCCCAAAAGTATTAAACGGACTGGGTGTAGCCATTATTTCTACATCTAAGGGCGTTTTAACCGATAAAGAAGCTAGAAGAGCCGGCGTAGGCGGCGAAGTAATCTGTTACGTCTGGTAACAAATTAACAGGAGGTATACGAAAATGTCAAGAATCGGTAAAGCTCCAGTTGCCATTCCCGCTGGTGTCGAAGTCAAATTAGATGGACATACCTTAACTGTAAAAGGGCCTAAAGGTCAACTGGTTAGAGAATTCCATCCTGATATGATTATCGAAATTGAAGATAACGAAGTGATCGTTAAAAGACCATCTGAAAACAAAGAGCACAAATCCTTACACGGCTTAACCCGTGCGCTGATCGCCAACATGGTAACCGGCGTCAACAGCGGATTTGAAAAAGTTCTTGAAATCAGTGGTGTTGGTTACAGAGCTGAAAAGAAAGGCAACAAACTGGTCATGAACCTGGGATATTCCCATCCTGTCGAAATGGAAGATCCAGAAGGCGTTGAGACCGTTTGTGATGGACAGACTAAAGTAATTGTCAAAGGCATCAGCAAGGAAGCCGTTGGCGCACACGCTGCCAATATCCGTGCAAAGAGATTGCCTGAACCTTACAAGGGACATGGTGTTAAGTACGCGGACGAACATATCCGTCGTAAAGTTGGTAAAACTGGTTAATCATTAACGGCTATGCCCGACAGGTAAGAAAAAGGAGTGAATCTGAATGATTAAAAAAATCAATAAAAACGAATTGCGTTTGAGAAAACATTTGAGAGTCCGCAAAAAAATTGCCGGAACAAATGAAAGACCTCGTCTGAACGTATTCAGAAGCAATAAAAATATGTACGCACAGATCATTGATGATGCAAAAGGCGTCACCTTGGTTTCTGCTTCCACCCTTGACAAAGATCTGAGAGACCAGATCGAAAAAGGTGGCGGAAAAGCCGCTGCAAAAATGGTCGGCGAAGCCATTGCCAAAAAAGCACTGGCAGCGGGCATTGAAGATGTTGTGTTTGACAGAGGCGGTTATATCTACACTGGAAGAGTAAAAGAATTAGCAGACGGCGCGCGTGAAGCCGGATTAAAATTCTAAGTAAAGGAGGTCGCTTGATGCAGAGTAATAAAATTGATCCGAACACATTGGATTTACAGGAAAGAGTTGTTACCATCAACCGTGTCACCAAGGTTGTAAAAGGTGGTCGTAACTTTAGATTCAGTTGTTTAGTGATTGTTGGAGACGGAAACGGCTATGTAGGTGTCGGCAAAGGGAAAGCAATGGAAATTCCGGACGCGATCCGCAAGGGCATCGAATCCGCTAAAAAATCATTAATCAAAGTACCACTTGTTGGAACAACCATTCCGCATTTAGTACAGGGCGAAGATGGCGCCGGCAAAGTGCTCTTAAAACCTGCCGGACCTGGTACCGGTGTTATCGCCGGCGGTGCTGTTCGTGCTGTATGCGAATTAGCCGGAATTAAAGATATCAGAACGAAATCTTTAGGAACGAATAATGCCCGCAATATGGTCAACGCTACAATGGAAGGGTTAGCGCGTTTAACCACTCTTGAAGAAGTAGCAGCCAAACGCGGCAAATCACCTGAAGAAATTTTAGGTTAGGAGGCGTTCATCGTGGCGAAACAATTAAAAATCACACTTAAGAAAAGCATCATCGGTCGCAATCAGAGACAGCGTAAGACGATTGAAGCCCTGGGTCTTAAGAAAATCGGACAGACCGTTGTTCATGATGACACCCCTCAGATTCGCGGCATGATCCACAAAACAGATTTCATGCTCGACGTTGAAGAAGTATAGGAGGTGTACGATGAGATTACATACCTTAAGACCTGCAGAAGGCTCTAAGAAAGATACCAAGCGTAAAGGCCGCGGTACCGCAACCGGACAGGGTAAAACTGCCGGCAGAGGTCAGGACGGCCAAAAATCACGTTCAGGCGGCGGTGTACGTCCGGGCTTTGAAGGTGGTCAGATGCCACTGGCCCGCAGACTGCCAAAACGTGGTTTCTCAAACTATCGTTTCAAAAAAGATTACGCCATCGTCAATGTTGGCGAATTAAACGCTTTTGAAGAAAATACAGTAGTAACACCTGAGTTGTTATTAGAATATGGTTTCATTCGCAAATTAAAAGCTGGTGTAAAAATTTTGGGTGAAGGGGATTTGGAAAAAGCTTTAACCGTTAAAGCGAACAAAGTCAGCAAGTCTGCTGAAGAAAAAATCCTTGCCCGAGGAGGAAAGGTAGAGGTGATTTAGATGATTTCTACTTTGAAGGATGCATGGAGAATTCCGGATTTACGACGCAAGATGATCTATACGATCGCCTTGCTGTTCGTCTATCGTCTGGGTTCTTTTATTCCCGTCCCTTACATTGACACCGCGCAGCTTGCGAACCTTGTTAATGATGGCGGAATTTTTGGATTGTTTAACATCATTTCCGGGGGGAACTTTGGTAATTTTACGATTTTTGCCATGAGCATCACCCCTTACATCAATGCATCCATCATCATGAATCTTCTAGCATTTGCCATACCAGCATTAGAAAGATTACAAAAAGAAGGCGAAGAAGGACGTAAAAAAATTGCTCAGTACACCCGTTACTTAACCATTGTACTGGCAATTATCCAAGCCTTGGGGATGAGTTTATCCTATGGTGGACTTTTAACCGAAAAGAATGCCTTTACCATTTTCGTTGTTGTGCTCTGTATTACAGCAGGAACAACCTTCCTGATGTTCTTAGGCGAACAGATCACAGAAAACGGCATTGGCAATGGGATCTCACTGATTATCTTTATCAGTATCATCTCCAGAATTCCAAATGCGATCGTGCAGATTTACCAATACGTACAGGTTGGGACAATGTCGATCGTAGCGGTTATTTTACTGGTCATCGGTATCATCATCGCAACGGTTGCCGTTGTGGCCGTTACCGAAGGGCAGCGTAAAATACCCGTGCAGTATGCAAAAAGAGTGGTCGGACGTAAAATGTACGGCGGACAAAGCACCCACATTCCGCTCCGCGTGAATATGGCAGGCGTTATCCCCATCATTTTCGCCAGTTCCTTAACCCTCTTCCCGGCAACTTTAGCACAGTTTTTCCCGAACTCCGGCTTCTCAGCCTGGATATCTAAATACTTTGCCTGGGGCGCACCGGTAACAACCATTATTTATATCGTTTTAATTGTAGCATTCACCTATTTCTATACAGCCGTTACCTTCAATCCATTTGATATTGCAGATAACATCAAGAAACAGGGTGGTTATGTGCCCGGTATAAGACCAGGTAAGCCAACCGTTGAGTATTTATCCCGTATTATGAACCGTCTGACCCTTTTCGGTGGGATTTTCCTCGCGTTGATTGCAATCATTCCAATCATCATCGGGAATTTCATGGGCGGCGTCAGCTTACAGTTCGGTGGTACAAGCTTACTGATCATCGTCGGTGTTGCACTGGAAACAGTTAAACAAATCGAGTCAGAAATGACCATGCGGAATTATCAAGGATTTTTAAAATAGTAAAAACGGAGATAAGAAAATGAGAGTTGTATTATTAGGACCTCCGGGTGCTGGAAAAGGTACACAGGCAAAGGGCATCGCAAATGCCTACGCCATTCCTCATATTTCCACTGGAGATCTTTTCAGAGAAAATTTAAAAAATAAAACACCGCTCGGAGTCAAGGCACAGTCCTATATGGACGCCGGGAAACTGGTGCCGGACGAACTCGTCATCGCATTGGTAGAAGACCGGATCGAAAGAGACGATTGTAAAAATGGTTACCTGCTCGATGGTTTCCCAAGAACCGTCGCACAGGCAGAAGCACTGAAAGCATTTAACGAAAAAATGGGTCATCCTCTGGACTTCGCTGTGAACATTTCCGTTCCTTCAGACATCCTGGTTGACCGGATCACCGGAAGACGCAGCTGCCCAGCATGTGGCGCGACTTACCACATCCGGTACAACGCACCAAAGAAAGAAGGTATCTGTGACAATGACGGCACAGCCTTAATTCAGAGAGATGACGATAAACCGGAAACGGTAAAAACCCGGATTGACGTATACGAAGAAGAATCCGCTCCTTTAGTAGGCTATTACGACAAGCTGGGTAAACTGGTTACCATAGACGGTACCCAGTCTCCTGCAGAAGTTGCAGAAGCTATCAAAGTTGCGCTTGGTGGTGCCCGGTAATATGATTACCATAAAATCACAAAACGAGGTTGAAGCGATGCGGCGCGCCGGCAGAATTGTTGCCGAGTGCCACGCGCTCATTCAATCAAAAATAAAACCGGGTATGACAACCCTGGATCTGGACCGGATCGCTGAAAAGTTTATCCGGGAACAGGGTGCGTACCCAACCTTCCTGGGTTATCAGGGCTTCCCAAATTCCATTTGTGCTTCCGTTAACGAAGAAGTGGTTCACGGCATTCCCGGGAACCGCAGGTTAAAGGAGGGAGACATTATCGCCGTGGATCTCGGCGCGACGTTAGGCGGTTACGTCGGCGACGCGGCCAGAACCCATGCGGTTGGTAAAATCTCCGAGGAAGCGCAAAAACTCATTGATGTAACCAGAGAGTCCTTCTTTAAAGGCATTGAGTATGCTAGAGAGGGTTACCGCCTGTCAGACATCTCCCATGCGATACAAGAAGTTGTGGAAGCAAACGGGTTCTCAGTGGTAAGGGACTATGTGGGACATGGCATCGGACGCGAAATGCACGAAGATCCGCCCATTCCAAACTATGGTAAACCCGGTCACGGGCCTAGATTGCGCCAGGGAATGTGCCTTGCCATCGAGCCGATGGTCGATGTGGGGACTTACAACGTAAAACTTTTAGCGAACGACTGGACCGTTGTGACTGCGGATGGTTCCTTATCCGCTCACTATGAAAATACAATTTACATTACAGGCAAAGAAGCGCCTGAGATACTCACGATGCTTTAAGGGTAATGAAGATGGATGATTTAAAAGTGGGACAGATTGTCCGGCCATTAGCCGGACGGGATAAAGGCCAGGTCATGGTTGTCTACGAGATTCTGGATCAGAACTACGTAACGATCTGTGATGGAAAGCTTAGAAAAGTAAGTAACCCCAAAAAGAAAAAGGTCAGGCACCTGGCAAAGACAAACCAGATCGTCACAATATTGCATGAGAAATTGAAAAACGGTGATAAAGTAAACAATGCCGAAATCAGAAAATGTCTTGAACCATTTTTAGGCGAGATTGATGACGGTAAAAGTGAGGAGGTTTGATCAATGGGCAAAAAAGACGTGATTGAAGTCGAAGGCAAAGTCATTGAGGCTTTACCAAATACGATTTTTTTAGTAGAATTAGAGAATGGGCATCAGATAACAGCGCATATTTCAGGAAAATTAAGAATGAACTACATTCGGATTTTACCTGGAGACAAAGTTATGTTAGAATTGTCCCCATATGATTTGACCCGTGGGCGTATCGTATGGCGGGGAAAAGGCAGATCATAAAGGAGGAAACAAACAATGAAAGTAAGACCATCAGTAAAACCGATTTGCGAAAAATGCAAAATCATTAAGAGAAACGGTCGTGTAATGGTAATTTGTGAAAATCCTAAACACAAACAGAAACAGGGTTAATAAAACCCTTTGGACTAAAACAAGCGTGCGGCCGCGGCAATTAATCCGTACGCATGATATAGAGGCACAGGCCTGATTGCATAACCCACAAGGGGTCTGTCGAACATGGGACTAGGAAAAATAAGCAAGGAATCCGGGGTTCCAGGTCATCATATACATGACCAATAAAATTTAGGAGGTACTAACCATATGGCAAGAATTGCCGGCGTCGATTTACCCAGAGATAAAAGGGTAGAAGTAGGCTTGACCTACATTTATGGAATTGGTCGTCCAACTTCCAATAAGATTTTAAAAGAGTTAAACATTAACCCTGATACCAGAGTTAAAGACTTAACTGAAAATGAAGTTAACGCATTAAGAAACATTCTCGATGAAAAATACACTGTAGAAGGTGATTTGCGTCGTGAAGTTAATTTAAATATTAAACGGCTGATCGAAATTGGTTCCTACAGAGGTTTAAGACACCGTAGAGGTTTACCTGTTCGCGGACAGAAAACCAAAACCAATGCCCGCACCCGCAAAGGTCCGAAGAAAACAGTCGGAAGAAAGAGCAAATAGGAGGTTGAATCATGGCTAAGAAAGTTATCCGTTCTAAGAAAAGAAAAATCAAAAAGAATATTGAACGCGGCCAGGCCCACATTCAATCTTCATTCAATAACACCATTGTGACCATCACTGACACTGCAGGAAACGCCTTATCTTGGGCAAGTGCCGGAGAATTAGGTTTCAGAGGTTCCAGAAAAAGCACACCTTTCGCAGCTCAGATGGCTGCTGAACAGGCTGCAAAGCTTGCAATGGAACACGGTTTAAAGAGTGTTGAAGTAATGGTCAAAGGACCAGGTTCAGGTCGTGAAGCAGCGATTCGTGCCTTACAGGCAGCGGGCCTTGAAATTACCCTCATCAGAGACGTAACCCCAATCCCGCACAATGGCTGTCGTCCGCCTAAACGCAGAAGAGTCTAATAGGAGGTGTAAAGAATAGTATGGCAAGATATACAGAAGCATCATGCCGTCAGTGCAGACGTGAAGGCATGAAATTATACTTAAAGGGTGAAAGATGTTATTCTACAAACAAATGTGCGTTTGAAAGAAGACCGACACCACCAGGACAGCATGGTAAAAGACGTACAAAATTATCTGAATACGGCTTACAGTTACGTGAAAAACAGAAAGTTAAAAGAATCTATGGCGTTCTGGAAAAACAGTTCGCACATTACTTTGATTTAGCTGAAAAACAGAAAGGGATTACCGGTTCTAACCTGTTAGAAATCCTGGAAACCCGTCTGGACAACGTTGTTTACCGTCTTGGCTTAGCAACATCCAGAAAAGAAGCCCGTCAGCTCGTACAGCACGCCCATTTCCTGGTTAACGGCAAAAAGGTCAACGTACCTTCTTACCTGGTCAAGGAAGGCGACACCATCGAAGTAAAGGCAAAAAGCAAAAAATCACCTAAATTTAAAGAAATTCTTGAAGCAACTGAAAACAGAGCTGTCGCTCCTTGGTTATCAGCAGATTTAGATACTTTAAGCGGAAAAGTTATCGGAAGACCGACAAGAGAAGATATTGATGTTGAAATTGCTGAACATCTAATCGTCGAATTGTATTCTAAATAATAGGATAAAATGACAATGAGACATTCGCCGGCGCTCTGCGCCGGTATGCGTAACCCTCACGTTATGGAACTGAAAAATTTAAATTTAGGAGGGTCAAGATTAAATGATCGAATTTGAAAAACCAATTATCGAAATCGTTGAAAAATCAGAAGATGAAACCTACGGCAAGTTTGTCGTCGAACCCTTGGAAAGAGGCTATGGTACAACCTTAGGCAACAGCTTAAGACGGATCATGCTTTCCTCCCTCCCAGGCGTTGCCGTCACTTCCGTTAAAATAGACGGTGTTCTTCATGAATTCTCAACCATCCCCGGCGTACGGGAAGACGTTGTGGAAATTCTGCTGAACATGAAAGGTTTGGCTGCTGAAATCTTCTCAGACGAACCAAAAACCGTCCGCATCGAAGCAGAAGGCGAAGGCGAGATCACCGCTGGTGATATCATTACCGACGCTGATGTGGAAATCTTAAATCCCGACATGCACATCGCAACCCTGGCAAAGGGCGCAACCCTGAACATGGAAATGCGTCTGGAAAAGGGCCGCGGCTATGTCGCTTCTGATAAAAATAAATATCCGGGTATGCCAATCGGTACCTTACCGGTTGACTCCATTTTCTCGCCAATCCGTAAGGTTAACTTTCTGGTGGAAAATACCCGTGTCGGTCAGATAACCGATTTTGACAAGCTGACCCTGGAGGTGTGGACCGATGGGACCACCACCCCCGAAGAAGCCCTGTCATTATCAGCAAAAGTACTGAATGAACATTTGAATCTTTTCATTGATTTAACCGACCACGCAAACAGTGTCGAAATCATGGTTGAAAAAGAAGAGAATGAAAAAGAACGCATCCGTGAAATGTCCATCGAAGAGCTGGAATTATCCGTGCGTTCAAGCAATTGCCTGAGAAGGGCAAATATTGATACCGTTGAAAAATTAACTCAGAAAACCGAAGAGGACATGATCAAGGTGCGTAACCTTGGCCGTAAGTCTTTAAATGAAATCAAGCACAAGCTGGCTGAAATCGGGTTATCTCTGAGTCAAGAAGACGAAAAGACAAAGGAGTGATAGAATAATGGCTGGATACAGAAAATTAGGCCGCCCAACCGATCAAAGAAGAGCAATGCTCAGAAATCTGACCACTTCACTTTTAGAGCACGGTAGAATCGAAACAACCGTTACCCGCGCAAAAGAAGTAAAAAGAATGGCAGACAAAATGGTCACCTTGGGTAAAAGAGGCGACTTACATGCCAGAAGACAGGCGTTAGCATACATTACAAAAGACGATGTTGTAAAGAGCCTGTTCGATGAAATTGCACCTAAATACGCCGAAAGACAGGGTGGTTACACACGCATCTACCGTGTTGGACCACGCAGAGGCGACGGTGCTGAAATGGCAGTAATTGAATTAGTATAAACGAAAATGGGATTAAGCCTTGCGCAAGGTTTAATCCCTTTTGACGATTTAGTCCGAAATTTCAAAATGCCATTGAAAATTAAGTGGGAGCACAGAGCGTGCCCTGCATTAAACAGAAAGAGAAGCTCATGGAAAAAATTATCGAGGTTAAAAACCTGTTCTATGAATACCCCAGAACCAATGAAAATGAAAACACCATCGCGCTGCAAGGCGTCGATTTCAGTATAGAACGCGGGGAGTTCGTGGGCATTATCGGCCATAACGGCTCCGGTAAGTCCACCCTGTCAAAGCTCCTCAACGCCATCATTCAGCCCACAGACGGCGACGTCGTCGTGAATGGAATGAACACCAAAGATCCCGAACACCTTTGGGATATCCGCCAGACCGCGGGCATGGTTTTCCAAAATCCCGATAACCAGCTGGTTGCCACCATCGTGGAAGAAGATGTGGCCTTTGGACCGGAAAACCTGGGTATACCGCCGGAGGAAATCCGCAGGCGCGTGGACGAGGCACTCGGCACCGTCGCCATGGAAGCCTACCGCAGGCAGAAACCCCATCAGCTGTCCGGCGGCCAGAAACAGCGGATCGCCATTGCCGGCATACTGGCAATGGAACCCGACTGTATTATTTTTGATGAGCCTACCGCCATGCTCGACCCATCTGGTCGAAAAGAAGTTATGCGGACCATCAAAAAGCTGAACGAAGAAAAGAAAATGACTGTGCTGCACATTACCCATTACATGAATGAGCTCATTGACGCAGACCGGATCATTGTACTCGATAAAGGAAAAATCGTCATGCAGGGCAGACCCAAAGAAATCTTCCGGCAGGTGGACAAGCTGAAAGAAATTGGGCTTGATGTCCCGCAGATGACCGAGCTGGCCCATGATTTACGCCAGTCCGGCTTCAATATTCCCGATGATATCCTTCATATCGAAGAAATGGTGAATGCCCTATGCCACTAGAAATACGACATTTAGATCATACCTATTCCGAGGGCTCCCCCTTTGAGTTTAAGGCACTGAAAGACATCAACCTGAACATTGAGGACGGCCAGTTTGTGGGACTCATCGGCCATACCGGCTCTGGAAAATCCACCCTGATCCAGCACCTCAACGGGCTGCTTCAGCCCACCGGCGGCACCGTCCTGTTTAACGGGGCAGACATCTTTACCGAGAAAAAGGAAGCCCTGATCCAGATCCGCCATAAAATCGGGCTGGTTTTCCAGTATCCCGAACACCAGCTGTTTGAGGAGACCGTTGAAAAGGACGTGTCCTTCGGCCCCAAAAACCTGGGGCTCGACGAAGCAGAGATCAGACGGCGCGTGAAGCACGCCATCAAAATGGTCGGGCTGAACTATGAAAAAGTCAAGGATAAATCCCCCTTTGAGCTGTCCGGCGGGCAGATGCGGCGGGTCGCCATCGCCGGTGTCCTGGCCATGGATCCTGACGTACTCATCCTGGACGAGCCCACCGCAGGCCTGGACCCCAGCGGACGGGACGAGATTTTAAACCAGATCAAAACCCTGCATGAGAAAAAGAAAATCACCGTTATCCTCGTGTCCCACAGCATGGAGGACGTTGGCAAGCTGGTGGATAAAATCATCGTCATGCACGCCGGAGAGGTCGTCTTTTTCGACACCCCGGCCAGGGTTTTCACACAGATCGACACCCTGGAATCCATCGGGCTGGCAGTGCCTGAGGTCACCTACCTCATGCGTGAGCTTAAGAAAAAATATCCGGATATCCGTGAGGATATCTTTACCGTCGAAGCTGCAAGGCAGGAGATCGAGCGGGTAGTGAGGAGGGAAAGCGATGTTTAAAGATATCACCATCGGACAGTACTATCCCACCGATTCCATCATCCACCGGCTCGACCCCCGGACCAAGATCATTTTTACCTTTGCCTACATTGTCATGCTCTTTGTCGTCAACAACCTGTGGGGCTATATCGCAGCCTTCGCGCTGCTGGTTGGCGTCATCATTGCCTCCCGGATTCCCCTGTCCTACATTGTGCGCGGCGTTAAAGGGCTGATTTTTATCATCCTGCTGACCGTCATTCTCAACCTGTTTATGACGCCGGGGACTGAAATCGCCAGCCTTGGACCGCTGCATATTACCATGGAAGGGGTAAAGGTCGCCGTCTTTATGGCCATGCGTCTGATTTTCCTGGTCGTGGGCACCAGCATCATGACCCTGACCACCTCACCCATTGATCTGACCGACGGCATGGAGTTCTGCATGAAGGGTATTCCTTTTGTGCGCCGCTATGCCCATGAGCTGGCCATGATGATGTCCATCGCCCTTCGGTTTATCCCAACCCTGATGGAAGAAACGGACCGGATCATGAAAGCACAGAAGGCCAGAGGCGCCAACTTTGAGACTGGCAATATCATTTCAAGGGCCAAAGCCCTGATCCCCATACTGGTGCCGCTGTTCATCAGCGCCTTCAGGCGGGCCGATGAGCTGGCGACCGCCATGGAAGCGCGGTGCTACCGGGGCGGCGAAAACCGCACCCGCATGAACCAGCTGAAATTCGCAAAGCGCGACGGTTTTGCGTTCGCCATGATGTTCGTCATGATTGCGGTCTTTATCCTGTCGCGGTTGATTACAATACCGCTGATTTTTCCAGCGTGATCATAGAAACATCCAGGACCGGTAAAATCTGCCGGTCCCGATTTATTTAAGGAATGATACCATGAAAAATATCCAGATGATCATCGCCTACAAAGGCACCCGCTACGCCGGATGGCAGCGCCAGCCAAATGCCCCCACCGTCGAGGAAGTCCTGACAGGCGCCATCAAGGCTGTGACTGGTGAGACCGTCACCCTTTACGGCTCCGGCCGTACCGACGCGGGCGTCCACGCCCTTGGGCAAAGCGCAAACTTCCACACCGAGAGCCGGGTACCGCCCGAACGCTTTGCAGCCGCTCTCAACACCAAGCTGCCAGAGGACATTCGTGTGCTGTCAAGCTGTGAGGCCACAGAAGGCTTTCACAGCCGTTATTCGGCGAAAGGCAAGGTTTATACCTACCAGCTCTATTTAAACCCGGTTTTGAGCCCGTTTTACGCCGAATACAGCTGGCATATTAACTACCCTGTGGATGTTTCCAGAATGAAGGCAGCGTCAGCGGCCTTTTTGGGGGAGCACGACTTCCGCGGCTTTATGGCTGCCGGCAGCAGCGTCAGAGGGACCGTCCGCACCATCCGGGCCATTACCTTTGAGCAGGAAGGGGCACTGCTGCGCATGACTTATACGGGCAATGGCTTTCTCTATAATATGGTCCGGATCATGACCGGAACCCTGGCGGAAATTGGAATGGGCAGGATAAAGGCAGAAGCGCTGCCGGGAATCATCGCTTCCTGTGACCGAAAACAGGCTGGTATGACCGCCCCGCCCCAGGGCCTTTTTCTGCGGGAAGTGCTGTATTGAAAAAACATCAAAAAAGCTTGAAAATTAAGCAAAAAAGAATTGACACACCAGGTGAGATGTAATAGAATATAGCGTGGACGTTATTGTATCACTAGCCCCGATACATTGATGAACGTGTTCCGGTAACCCCCACTTTTACCGGAAAGACACTATAGATTAAACATAGAATAACTGAGTTTTTTAGAAGAATGAAGGAGGAGCTTGAGATGAATTCAAACGCAACAAAAATGCCAAAATCTCATGAAATAGAGCGTAAATGGTACGTTGTTGACGCCGAAGGAAAAGTATTAGGCCGTTTAGCAACAGAAGTAGCCAACATTTTAAGAGGAAAGAACAAACCATATTTTGCACCACACGTAGACTGCGGTGACTTTGTGATCATTATCAATGCCGACAAGATTGTATTAACCGGTAACAAATTAGATCAGAAATTATACAAAACCTATTCCGGACATCCAGGTGGATTAAAGGAAGTAACATACAGAAAATTCTTAGCAGACAAACCAGAATTACTGGTTACCAAAGCTGTTAAAGGCATGGTTCCCCACAACAAACTGGGCAGCCAGATCATGACCAAATTAAAGGTTTATGCAGGCAATGAACATCCGCATGCTGCACAGCAACCAGAAGCTTTAGAAATTTAATGCTAAGAAGGGAGAAAAAATAGAATGGCAAAAGTACAATATTTTGGAACAGGTAGAAGAAAAACCTCTGTCGCCAGAGTTCGTTTATTACCAGGCGAAGGCAAATTCGTCATCAATGGCCGTGATATCGATGAATACTTCGGTATGGAAACTTTAAAAGTGATCGCAAAACAGCCATTAACCTTAACAGGAACCACCGATACTTTTGACGTGATCGTCAACGTATACGGCGGCGGCTTCACCGGCCAGGCTGGTGCAATCCGTCACGGTATCGCAAGAGCTTTACTCGAAGCCGATGCCAACTTAAGACCAGAACTGAAAAAAGCCGGTTACTTAACCCGTGACCCAAGAATGACCGAAAGAAAGAAATACGGTCTCAAAAAAGCACGTCGTGCACCACAGTTCTCCAAGAGATAATTATACCGAAATCACAAAACCCCGGAATGGCTTATTCCGGGGTTTTTCTTATGTTATGCTTCGGTATAAAACGGCAAAAATTCGTATTATAACCAGCAAACAACTAGCAAATAACCAGCAAACTATAAAAGCTCAATGGCTTCTTTAAGGTCTTCAATATCTTTGTGTGTATAGACTTTCTCAGAGGTTTGGTAGGAGGCGTGACCTCCGATTTTTTTAATCGCAACTTTGTTCGCTCCGGCTTTATCCATCAGTGTGAACCACGTATGCCGACAGTCGTGTGTTTTATGATCCATGTCTAATTGCTCCATGATTGGTTCAAAATATTCGCGGACATAGTTACTGTATTTCATTTGTCGGCCCAGTCGGTTGGTGATTAGAAACTTATTATCTGGGTTATAGCGTTTTTCAATCAGAGGCAGGATCTTGTGACTGATCGGCACGATTCTGTTTTTACCGGCCTCTGTTTTTAGCCCACCAGTGAGCGTGCCGCCCTCCAGGTTCACGTTTTCGGTTTTTATATCCAGCAGCTCACTAATCCGAAAACCGGTGTAGATTAAAATTAAGATTGTATCAACCATTGAAATTTCAGGTTCAACGTCAAAGAGCCGTTTGATCTCTGCGTCGGTAAATGGCTTGCGCTCGATGGTCGTTTCGCGTTTCCCAAGCTCGATAAACTCTGAATAATCTTTTGCAACGATGTCATTCTTCATCGCATACTTATAGACACCTTTTAATAAAACCTTTATCTTCCGTTTAGTTTCGTAGGATCTGTCACACGTATCCACAATCCTCTGAAGGTCACTGGACTTAAGCTCAGCAAAAATTTTCTTATGGATAGGAGAGCAGTGCTTAAATGCGGCGTTATATCCGTTTTGTGCGCTCTTGGAAAGCTTATCTACACTTTCAGTTTTAAAGCGATTATAAAGGTCTTCAAAGGTTAATTTGTTCTGTTTCACATCATAAGGATTTTCATTAAATTTGACCAACGCACACATAGCCTCTTTCTTTGTCTCATAGGTGCCGATGGTAAACCACTTTTGTTTCCCGGTGTTGGTGAATCCTAAAGTCTTTCTTGCGATCCACGGCCTTCGACGGCTTCCTTTCATCTTGTACACGGTTCCAAAACCGTTGGGTAATCTCATATTGTACCTCCTTCAATTTAAGAATTTTGGGCATAAAAATGCCCGGTATATGGAAAATACCGGGATAATGTGGTACAATAAGTTTGTTGAGTGACTTAGTGTACCGACTACCCCGGGAATCTATGTCATCGCCTCTGTGTTAGCGCACGGGGGCGTTTTTTTTTATTGTTTTATAATTTTCCTAAAATTTTTCCAATTGTCTTAAACGAGCAGTCATCGTTAATTTTTATGGGCGAATAAGCTGGATTTAAAGATACTAAGCCTTTAGGATCACACATCTTAATAAAGCCCTCACCGTTAAGGACAAACAATCCGATATCGCCAAAGGCGACGTCTTCCGATCTTTCAACGAAAACAATATCGCCATCCGAATATTCGGGCTCCATAGAGTCCCCCGCTACAGGAACGGCAAAATCAGTGTTTGCCGGGACCCGATTGGCGGGATAGCCTAATTTTTGAAAACTGTCATCTTCAAGATACTGCCCCGTGCCAGCCGAAGCCGATTGAGTGTACGTGTCGATAAAGATGACGTTGTCTGATGCGTTTTCGGACGTAGAATTGCAGTGGTTGCTCGTTGAATGATCATCTGCACCATTATGGTAGTGATTAATCTGCGTTTGTCGATCGAGCTCCCGATTCAGAAGATACCCGATAGTTTCTTTTCCGTAATTGTCAAGTAAACGATATTTTTCGATGATCTCTAACTCATCGTATGAAACCTTTTCAGGAAAATTATTTTCCATTTCATCCTGCCATAAAAAATTAGCATCAACTTCTAAAGCGTCCATTATTTTAGATACAGTTAACATACTTGGTTCGCGATTCCCGCCCTCATAACCTGCTAAAGTAGATTTCGCCACTCCAATCTTTTTGGAAAGCTGTTCCTGTGTTAAATGTTTTTTTAACCTAGCTTCTTTCATTCTATCCTTAAATGCCATTACTGTCACCTCTCTATGTTTGCATTATAGCATCGAAATATCCGTAAATCAAGATGAAAAAACGCGTATCGAAAACTTTTTTTATCAATACGCTTGACAAGTATGCGATATGAGACTATAATGAGTTTAAAGTTTGCAAAATGAATATTGAAAGAGGTGAGAAAATGCAAATTGAAGACTACAATTCAAAATTGCCTTCGGCAATTAATAGGATCATCGATGAAAAGGGGCTGAAGCAGCGGGCCGTTGCGCAAAAAGCAAACCTAAGCCCAAGAGAGCTTAACGCGATGCTCAATGGGCGTAAAATTATTAAGCCTTGTGATGTTGTGGCGATTTCTCAAGCTCTTGGTGTGAAGCCGGGAGATCTATTCAAAGAATTTGATCTTCTAGAATAGAAATTTTAGAAGCCTGATAGTAAGAATTATTTACGACTTAAGATGTAAAGCATATTTTCTATGTGTGGAAAGGAGGTGAAACTAAAATGAAAACAGAAATTTGGAACGGCCACAAAATCCGCTTTGTTGAAAAGGAAAGAGAATGGTGGGCGGTTGCAAAGGATGTTGCGGAGGCACTTGGATATAGTCACACGCCGCATATGCTTAGACTAATAGACCCCAAAGATAAGGACGTCCACTTTATGGACACCCCTGGTGGCAAACAAAAAATGGCCATCATTTCAGAGGTCGGTTTATATGAGGCAATATTTAATAGCCATAAAACAGAGGCGAAGGACTTCAAGGAGTGGGTTAAAGCAGTTTTAAAAGCACTCCGGCAATCTACCGGGATTGAAGGTTTTCAAGTATTTCGGATGCTCGACAAAGAGCACCAAAAAGAGATGATGTCAAATCTTCAAGAATCAATTGAATCTGTCAGAAAGCCTCGCAAACAGGATTTTATGAAGGCTAACACCATAGCGAACAAAGCCGTCTCAAACCGTTACGGTTATCCTAAAATGGTCAAAAAAGGGGAAATGACACCAGAGATGCTTGTTGACCGAGAAAGGATACTGAGTGATACCGTTGAGTTAATGGGGATTAATGAAAAATTTCATTTGGGCGTTTCCATTAGTGAACAGATTTACAGGAAGCACACAACCTCGTCACAACAGCGTGACAAGGTTGAAGGATAAAGAATTATTCAGATGTCAAAGAAATTGACATCCCAAAATATGAAAAAGGAGCAATAAATATGGAACTTGTAAAAGAAAACAAAAAGGAAATTTTGACCGCTTTACAAAGAGCGCTGGGAAAAGAATTTAATGGGACTGAGCAACAAGAAGGTGCGGAGGAGCTTATTAAGTCGATTCAAAACTATGGAATCTATCCTATGGTGCCAGAACTTGAGCTGTACTGTTGGGACGCCTATGGTAAGTATGGCGATGACTACTTTTTATATCCAGATGAAGACTTTGGTTATTTCATCGTTAGTGTTTTCGAAGATCATTTGACTAATGGGATTCCATGGTTTACAAAGTTGGTCAAAAGAATTAATGATCGATCCGAAATTATGCTTAAGGACGAAGACGGACAAGAGGTCGAATTTGGTTACTTTACCTTTAACGATTACCTTGTCTCATACGATAGGAACAGTGGAAAAATACGGGTCGGTAATGAGCATGTCGATATCTTATCTTTTGATCCAGCAAGCCTTCTTGTGGTCATATTGTCTGAATTACTCGATCCGGAGCAGGAGGACTAAACCAATGAAAAGTAAAAAAGAAAAAGCCATTGAGCAGTTGTATAAAAAATACGGCAAGTACGGAGTCAGTAAAAAGCAGCTCAAAGAAATCATCAATAGTGGATTAAAGCAGGGCATTTCACTCAAGTCGGCAATTATCGGAGCCCGCTTAGCCCTGTCGGGTCAATTTGGTGGGAATGAACTGTTTACCGTTGACGATGTTTGTGCCGTAACCGGAGAAACGGAAGCAGAGGTTATTAAAAGAATTAAGCAGCTGGAACGTGAAGGCCATAACGTGTTGCACAAAGGGCCGTTGCCGGCATAGGAGGGCTAAGACAATGGGTGAAAAGCAAGAAGTAAAATACTGGGAAAGAAATCCTACTTTACACGGTCTTTACGGTTTATCAGACAACAATAGTACAAAACTAGAAGGAGAATCGTTCAGCGATGCATATTTAGAAGAACTTCACTCCTATCTGGTGGATGCTGGAATCATTGAGGATCTAGGCAAGAGTAGACGGTGGGACAGCATAATGGACATTCTTGCAAGTTATGGGTCCTGCTGTGAGTACATGGGCTTTGAGATAGGGTTTAAAACCGCTATGAAACTCTTTAAGGAATGCGGTATGGGAGGTGAGTGATTTGCCAGTAAAAAGAAAAATAACCGTCAAAGAGGCTGCTCAACGTATGGGAGTAGCCGAACAATTTATACGTGTTGGCCTACAACGAGGGATATTGAAATTTGGATATGCTGTACAGCAAAAGGAAAATGGAGAGTATTCTTATCATATTTCACCTAAGAAGTTTGAAGAGTACATGGGAAAAGAAGAGAACGAAGGAGAGGAGGCCTCATGATGGACTTAGCAATTGCTGGCTTACCATTCATGATTATGGGGCCCGTGCTATTTTACTTGATTACAAAGATTGTAGAAAAACTTTAGGAGGATTAAGATATGGGGTTGCTATTTGATCTCAGAGACGATGTCGAGGACATCCGCGCATTGCAGGATAAATCAATTTTTATCCAAAAGGAAATCGGAGAATATTTTAATTTTACAGGAGATGAGGCTAAGCAAAAAATACTGTATCAATATGACCGCATCAGCGCTTTTGTAGATGTTTTATCTGATTATATGGGTGAGACTTGCGAAGCGCTCAGGGAGCTTTCTGACAGAATGACTACAGAAATAAAAAACCAAAAAGAGGAGGATTAGAAACATGAAATTAAATATTGAGATATTCAGAGCGTTAGCAGATTTAAAAACACGGGACGATGTGCTGAATGCACTTCAGGAAACCAGTGATTCAGACGCTTATTTCTACGAACTGTTAGACAGTATCGAAGTAGAGAGCAGCGGAAGTCAAAAAAGTTTAGTAGATGTGATAAGAGATGCACACAGCGCCAGTTTAACTGATGCTTTTGATGCGGGTGTTGCTTATGGGCTGCACATTGGCCGCGAAATTGAACGGATTATTGATGATCCAGTAAAAATGACGAAAGAATATACAAAGCAATGGACAAGTGCCCGTGAAGAATGCCCAGTAAAAGAAAAATCCTCCGATCGTGTTGACGCACGAGAGACGGAGGAATCATAAAAATTCTACAGTTAAATTATATCAGAATTCAGGAGGGCTGTAAAGGCAGCCCTCAGAAAGGATAAAGCCTATGTACAAACGTAACACCCTTTTATTACCGTGCAATGACGACAGCGGAGGCAGTATAAGCGTTTATAAAACGGATTATGAGAAATTCAAGAAGAGCCGTAAAATCGTCATCACAAAAGAAGTCATCAACCGAGAAGGCGTCCACTTGGAGTATTATTCAAAACGAAACCCAGACGCCTCTGGAAAATGTTATTTAAAAAATTTAGATTTAATCGAAGGGAGATAACCAATGAAATTTATATTTGATAGCCACGAAGAAATCAGAGATTACGCAACGAACACCCTGCACATGGTGAGCGCACCCGATCAGACAGCTGCGACTGCCAGTCAGCCGGCCTATATTGACAACTCGGGCCTGCATCCGGTCGATGTGCAGCAGATACGCCAGCAAGCACTGACGCCGCCGACAGGACAGGCACCAGCTGTGCCGCCCGTGCAGACCGTTGCACAACCCGCTCCGGCAGCACCTGCTACCCCGCAGCCGGCACCCGCTCAGCAGCCCCCTGTAACTCCGCCGCCAGCTCAGTCTGCGCCCGCAGCACAGCCCCTGCCGACCACCGCCGTGGCCCAGGAGTACACCCAGGATCAGATCAGTGTGGCCATGGCCGGCCTGGTCAGCCAGGGCAAACAGCCGGAGATCATGGCACTGATCCAGGGCTTTGGCGTCAGCAGCCTGGTAGAGCTGCCCAAAGAACAATACGGCGCCCTGGCCGTCAAGCTGCGGGAAATGGGGGCGCAGATATGAGTTCAAAGAAAGAAGCCCCGGCCCACGCCCTGCTGTCCGCCAGCAGCGCAGAGCGCTGGCTGAACTGTCCTGCCTCCGTCCGGTTATCCGAAGGGATGCCGGACCTGGCAGGCGATCCAGCCAGAGAAGGCACCCTGGCCCACGCTATCGCTGAGCTGAAACTCCGGAAGCAGTACACCGAGCCCATGGGAAAAGCAACCTTCACAAGACGGATGAACAAGCTGACCAAAGACAATGCGCTGTACAACCCCGAAATGCAGCGTTATACCGACCAGTATCTGGAGTTTGTGAACAGTATCACCTACGCGCAGACGACCGCGCCCTTTGTGGAAGTGGAAAAAAAGGTTAATTACAGCTGGATCGCCCCCGAAGGCTTTGGCACCGCGGACTGTATTGTCATCCACGGGAACCACCTCTGGGTGATCGATTTTAAATATGGTAAGCACAATAAAGTCGATGTGGTTGAGAACAGCCAGCTGAAGCTCTATGCCCTGGGGGTACTGGCCGATTATGGTTTCATCTACCCAATCCAGACCGTGACCCTGTGCATTGTGCAGCCCCGCATGGACAACATTGTACAGTGGGATACCGATGTGGCCGCCCTGTACCAGTGGGGGAATGAAGTCGTCAAACCCCTGGCCGAAGAAGCCTATGCCGGTGGCGGGGAATGCGCGCCTGGTAAACACTGCCAGTTTTGCCCCGTCAAGCCCGTCTGCAAAGCCTACGCCGGGAAGTACGACGTCAAAGAGGAAGAAATTAAAGACCCACAAATGATGAACGCGTCTGAGATGGCCCAGATGCTCGCAAAGCTGGAGGGCGTGGTCAATTACCACAAGAAGCTGAAAGAGTATGCCCTCACCAAAGCACTGGAAGGCTTAACCATCCCAGGTTTCAAAGTAGTCGAAGGCCGCAGCACACGCAGCTTTAAGAACCTTGACGCCGCATTTCAGAAGATCAAAGAGGCCGGCTTTGACGAATCCCTGCTCTATGAACGCGTCCCCCTGACCCTGACCGGTGTTGAGAAACTTTTAGGCAAAAACCAGTTCGACAGCCTGTTAGCCGCCGACGTGGTAAAACCCCAGGGAAAACCAACATTGGTACCCGAAGATGACAAACGGGAGCCGTTCAAACCAAAAAGCGCGGCCGAAGTATTCAAAGATATTCAAGTTTAGGAGGATGAAATGGAAAATTTTACCGTTAGCCGCGGAAAATGGCGTGAATATGATGTCAAAGTAACCCTGCAGGCAGGAACATATAAAGGAGATTTCGTATTCCAGATACGGGGAAATGTTACCCCCTATGACGCGCTTAGAGATCTGGACCCGGAATGTGACCCGGTAGAACCGGTCCAAAATAACTGCAGCTACAAGGAGTCTGAAAATGATGACGGAGATTACTGGTTTGAAGCTTTATTAAAAGACGAAGCAGGGAATACCTGTCACATTGAAGATGAGTGCTGTTTTTTAGAAGATTACATTGTTGGATTAGAAATTATAGACTGTCGAAATTATAAAATTTAGGAGGAATAAATAAAATGAGTGAATTAGTCATTGGTGAAGTAAGATTAAGTTATGTCAACGTGTTTGCGCCATATGCGGCCAACGGCGGAGAACCAAAATACTCCGTGACCTTGCTGATCCCTAAGAGCAATACACAGCTGGTGCAGCAGATTCAGGCCGCTATTGAACAGGCCAAGCAGGAGGGGGTCGCAAAGAAGTTCGGCGGCACAATGCCTGGCTTTGTCGCGTCTCCAATGCACGACGGCGACGGCACAAAGCAGACCGGGGAACCTTATGGCGAGGAGTGTAAAGGGCACTATGTGATGACCGCTTCCTGTAAGCCAGAGTTCGGGGCCCCCGGCGTCGTCGCAGGCCCTGACCGTCACCCTGCAATGGATCAGAGTGAAGTCTACTCCGGCTGCTATGGCTACGTGTTTGTCAACTTCACCGCCTACAACGCCAGCGGGAAAAAAGGTGTCGGCTGCTACCTGCAGCATGTCTGGAAAACACGAGACGGCGAAGCCTTCGCAGGCGCAAGAACCAGCGTTGAAGACGCTTTTGCAGGGGTAACGGTCCCCGTCCAGGGTCAGCCTGCAGCTCCTGGTGTTGTTACGCAGCCCGGATACACCGCAGCCATGCAGAATCCTTATGCGCAGCAGCCCACAGCTCCGGCGGTTACGCCGGGATATCCGCAACAGCAACAACCTGCCCCGGTACAACCCCAGTACGGTCAGGCCCCGGCACAGCCCGCTGCACCCCAGAAGATCGACCCAATCACCGGCCAGCCGATCCTGCCGGCAGTCATGGGCATTTAGGAATTCAAGGCCCCCAGAGCGGGGCCTTTTTTAACAGTGGAGGCCTAAAAATGGATGAAAAAACAATGCTTGAAAAAATACTGCAATACAGTAAACGACACCGCGTAGATGTGTATGGGCATATGCCGTCCGGCTACAGCATTATGCCCGGCGCGTCAACCGCGCCTGTTGGATCTGTGTGGATAAGCAACGGAAAGAGCCGATTTAATGGTGAGAGAAGAAAAGCTTTGTTACTGAAACCGTGGCTGTGGGCTACGATTAAAGCCTACCAGGAGGTGCCGGATGAGTAAGAACCAATACAACGAACACCGCTACACTGAAAAATACCCGGATCCGACCGCGGGCACGGCCATTGACAACATTGAGCGGGAGCAGAAACGAAAACGCAAGAATCAACCAACAAAGAAGAAACGGGGGGGGCACCCAGATGGCACGAAACCTCAGCATTGATATCGAAACTTACAGCAGCGTCAGCCTGCCGGACTGCGGGCTGTACAAATACGTGCAGTCCCCGGACTTTGAGATTCTGCTCTTTGCCTACAGCTTTGACGATGAACCCGTGGAAGTGGTCGATTTAACCCAGAAAGGGCGAACCCTGCCGCAACGTGTACTCTGGGCCCTTCAGGATCCAAACGTGAAAAAGACCGCCTACAATGCGGCCTTTGAGTGGTACTGCATCAACAAGTTTTTCGTGAGCCCGCTGGAGCAGTGGGAGTGCACTATGGTGCATGGTCTGTATGCCGGGTATCCTGCCGGTCTGGGGCTGGTGGCCGAAGCCATGGGGATGCCGTCGGATAAAAAGAAAGACACTGCGGGAAAGGCGCTGATTAAGCTGTTCTGCTGTCCTAATGGGAAAAAGACAAAGAAGCACCCTTATGACCGCGTCCTGCCAAAACACGAGCCCGAAAAATGGCAGCTTTTTATCGAATATTGCCGCCAGGACGTGGTCGTGGAAAAAGCCATCAAGGAAAAACTGGGCAAGTACCCTCTGCCTGAACAGGAGCAGCGCTACTGGATCATGGATCAGGCCATCAACAGCGGCGGCGTGGGCACGGCAATGCCGCTGATTGACGGCGCCCTTTATATCAAAGACGCGGTTGAGCAAGAACTGAAAGAAAATATCCGGGCGATCACAGGAACCGACAACCCAAACAGTGACGACCAGGTTAAAGCCTGGATTTTTGAAACCGCCGGCATTGAAGTGAAGTCCCTTGAAAAGAAAGTTGTTGAGGATGTCCTTGACGCCGTGTCCGCATTTCCGGAAGTGGTAACCGTGCTGAACCTGCGTAAGCAGCTGAAAAAATCCAGCCTGGCAAAGTACGCCACCCTGAAGGACGGCACCTGTGCGGATGGGCGATTCCGGGGAATGCTGCAGTTTTACGGCGCGAAAACCGGGCGGTGGGCCGGACGCGCCCCCCAGCCACAAAATCTTCCCAGGAATTACATGGCAACGCTGGACACCGCCCGGGAACTGGTTATGCAGAAAAATGTTGAGGGCTTAAAGATGATTTACGGCAATGTCCAGGACACCGCCAGCCAGCTGATCCGCACCGCGTTTGTGCCGGTCGAAGGCTGCATTTTCGCCGTGGCAGATTACAGCGCCATTGAAGCCCGGGTCATTGCCTGGCTGGCCGGAGAAAACTGGAAACTGGATGTTTTCAGAACCCACGGCAAAATCTATGAAGCATCCGCCAGTGCCATGTTTGGGGTGCCCCTCGAGAAGATCACGAAGGGAAATCCCGAATACGAGCTCCGGGCAAAGGGAAAAGTGGCCGAGCTGGCCCTGGGCTATCAGGGTGGCGCCGGCAGCCTGATCTCCATGGGTGCTCTTAAGATGGGGCTGGAGGAAGAAGAACTCCCAGACATTGTCCGGCGCTGGCGGGCATCCAACCCGCGGATCAAAGACCTGTGGTGGAAACTGGACCGCGCAGCTGTGCAGTGTGTAAAGTACGGTACACCGCAGTATCTGCAAAAAGGGCTTGTGCTCTCAAGAGACCGGGAATATCTTTTTATCACTTTACCCTCTGGCCGCCAGCTTTTTTATCTTCACCCAGGCATCCTGCCGAACCGGTGGGGCGATGACGCCATTTCCTACGAAGGGCGGGGCGTATCAAAAAAATGGGTTACCCTGGAAACCTATGGGGGCAAACTGACCGAAAACATCGTCCAGGCCATTGCGAGGGACTGTCTGGCAGAAGCCATGTACAAGCTGCACTGCGCAGGTTATAAAATCTGCTTCCACGTGCATGATGAAGTGATTCTCGAAATTCCAGAGGATGACTCCGTCTATAACCTGGACAACGCCATCAAAATCATGTGTGAGCCCCCGGCCTGGGCGCCGGACCTGCCCTTAAACGCCGATGGCTTCACCAGTGATTATTATAAGAAAGATTAGGAGGCCCTTATGCAAAACAACATCAAGTTAACCCTCTCCACCGGGTCCGGAAGGCACGCGGTCTTCTGGTACCCCCAGGAACTGTACTGGGCCGATTTTATACAGAAAGTATCAAGCCCTGTCGTAACCGCTGAAAACTTCACGGCCTACAAGCGCCTGCCCAAGAAACAGCAGGACGACCTCAAGGATGTCGGGGGCTTTGTGGGCGGAAGGCTGGCCGAAAACCGCCGTAAAAACGACAAAGTCATCGACCGGTCCCTGATTACCCTGGACGCGGATTCCGTCCCGTCTGGGGGCACCCAAGCCGTCTTACAGGCGGTATCTGCTCTGGGCTGCGCCTACGTGGTGTACTCCACGCGAAAGCACGAGGAAGCCGCGCCAAGACTGCGCATTGTGATCCCCTTGGACAAGCCCTGCACGGCCGAACAGTATGAGCCCATCGCGCGGAAAGTTGCCAGCTACATCGGCATGGAAATCATGGACCCGTCAACTTTTGAGGCCAGCCGGCTCATGTACTGGCCCAGCGTCAGCGCAGACATGCCACAGCAGTACGTTTTTGCCTATGAAGACAAGCCTTTTCTCTCCGGAGAAGGGGTGCTTGCCCAGTACACCAACTGGCAGGACGTGGCCGAGTGGCCCGAAGTGCCCGGCGCGGCCAAAGTCAGGCAGACCGCCGCCAATCGACAGGGGAATCCCCTGGATAAAAAGGGCGTCGTGGGCGCGTTCTGCCGGACCTACGACGTGCCGGCCGCCATCGCGAAGTTTATTCCAGACGCCTACAACCCCTGTGACACCCCAGGGCGTTACAGCTACGCGGAGGGTTCCACCGTAGGTGGGGCGGTGCTTTACGATGGCGGGAACTTCATTTTCTCCCATCATGCCACCGACCCGATCAGCGGCCTGCTCTGCAACGCTTTTGATCTGATCCGGCTGCACAAGTTCGGCCATCTGGACGAGGACGCCAAACCTGAGACCCCAGTGGCCAGCCTGCCCAGTTACCGGGAAATGCGCAGTTTCTGCGTGGAAGACCCGGAAGTTAAAGCCTTATTGTCAACTGAACGCTATGCGCAGGCAGTGGAAGAGTTTGAGGGCGTGGAGACGGTGCAGGCAATCGAAGACCCAACCGCGTGGATGGGCCTCATGAAGATGAACGAGAACGGGCAGTATGTCAAAACCATTGAGAATGTGCTGACCGTTTTGGAACACGACCCGCTGATTCGGGATCGCTTTTACCATGATGCGTTCAGCAACCGGCCGACTGTGACCGCGAGGATGCCGTGGGAAGACAACGTCCCGGGTGTTTACCAGGAACGGGGCTGGAATGACGCCGACGACGCCGGTCTGCGGCTGCATATGGAGAAGTTCTACAACATCAGTGGCGAGCGGAAAATTTATGACGCCATGGCCGTCTACGCGACCAAACACAAACGCCATAAAATCCGTGAGTACCTGGGAAGCCTGAAATGGGATGGCCAAAAACGCCTTGAAACCCTCTTAATCGACTATTTTGGCGCCGAGGATAATAAGTATTCCAGAGACACCATTAAAAAGGCCCTGGTGGCCGCTGTGGCGAGGATATGGAACCCTGGCGTCAAGTTTGACAACATGCTGATCCTGGCCGGCGCCCAGGGCATCGGGAAAAGTACTTTTTTCAGCAAGCTGGGTAAAAGCTGGTTTTCCGATAGCCTGAGAACCTTTGAAGGTAAGGAAGCCAGTGAGCTGCTGCAGGGCTACTGGATCATCGAAGTCGGGGAGCTGGAGGGCTTTAATAAGTCCGAGATGGGCACCATCAAGCAGTTTCTCAGCAAAAAGGATGACATTTACCGGGCGCCCTACGGACGCCGGACAGAAGCCTTTCCGCGGACCTGTGTGTTCTTTGGAACCACCAACGAGAGCGACTTCTTAAGGGACCGCACCGGGAACCGCCGGTTCTGGCCCGTGGACGTTCATAAGGAAAAAGCAACGAAAAGTGTATTCACCGATCTGGATGACGAGGTGGATCAGATCTGGGCAGAAGCCATGGTCTATTATGCCATCGGCGAAAAGCTGTTTCTGGAAGGGGCTGCCGCCAATGAAGCCGAAGAAGCCCAGGAGGCCCATAAGGAAGTAAACCCCA
>OAWD01000338.1_pt1 | contig 35419 bp, 48 predicted proteins | sample 1495361 | NCBI WGS metagenome assembly OAWD01 (sample SAMEA2580130, study PRJEB22360) | human gut metagenome | biome: human gut; feature: human-associated habitat; material: faeces | place: Denmark | collected 2008/2010 | reverse complement strand
TGCCAAAAATCCCAACAGCGATATTATAAGCGCAATCCACTGAGTATTCATACCCACTTCTCTCCTATCATTTTTTGCACAAAAATAAGACCGGTTTACGGTCTCGCTCTGATCTCTATCACGTCTCTCACCCTTTCTTGGGAAATATGATATCATTTTTTGATAACTCTCTTAATTCTTCAAGCATATAATCTGGACTATTGCTATCACTAGCTAATTCGCTTAATAGCATGATATTCCTCGTATTTGAGACCTCAGATTCAATCTTTCTGTATTTGTCGGATAGTTCCTGCACTGCTTTTAATAATAGAAAGACAAGCTGGCTGATTATAGGCTGCTCCATAGTATCCAGTACATTTCCTCTGATGTCCTTTTGCCCTACACTTCTGATGAATTTTTCATCAACAGTTTTCAGTTGTTGAGTAATCACACCAATATCTTGATGACCACCATCTTTATAATCAAACTGATAGAAAGCAATTCTATCAATCTTATCAAGTGCCGATGTTGTACAGATATCTATATTTTTCTTTAATCTTGCATCTGATTCTGAAACATCAAAGGTATACGTTTTTGTAATTGTAACTATTTCCCCATATGATACACCTGAATTATTGACAAAATTTAAGCATCTTGCATATTTACTACGCTCGGAAGTAACGCCACAATATCTTATTCCATCAATCTCAAATACAAGAGGTTCATATTTACTAATAGGATCCAAAGAAAGTATAAAAGAATTATCTCCTCTATAAAAACTTATTCCATATGTATCCATACTAAAAGAAAAATCGATGCTCGTATTCGTTGCCCAAAGAAATTGAGATCCAAAAGTAGGAATCGGATCTTTAACAGGCGCTTGAACGCAAAAAGTGCCATCGGTTTTTTCATCTACTATAATGAGATATGGACCGTTAAATGGATCTAACGGAGTAAGATAAACGCCAAGCCCAGCTCCACTATTATTCTTAACATGGAATCCATCAGCATTTATTTTAATTGTCCCTTCGCTATTTTCAAAATTAATATCCGAACCAGTAATTTTACTACCTGTAATACTTCCTGTGAATGTTCCGTTTTTAGCTACAATACTTCCATCCGTAAGAATTTTGAAATTGGAGTTGGCTGTCACCAATCCTTCTAATTTAATCTTAGATGCTTTAATTGTGGCACTTTCGGATGACAGGTTGATCTGTGCTATCAGCTTGCCTTTATCCGCTTTTCCCTCCCATGCACTGGAGGACGTCACTGTGGCAACAATGGCGCTGTCTGTGATTTTTAAACTCGCCTCATTTTTCCATGTTTCCAGCGACGAGATCCGTCCGGTAACTGAATTAAGTGAGCTTTTAGTGGCGTAAGTGCTGGACACCGATGCAGTAATAGAGTTCGCCTTAGCGTTGATTGCCGAATTCATCTGTGCTGTTGTGCTGTAGTTCTTGCTCAGATTCTGCTGTACCGTCGAGATATTAGCAGATAATCCGTCCACGCTCGCCTTGTACGTTGCCACCTTGCTGTCCAAGGAGGTATACTGCCCGGATACTGTATTATATTTTGTAGTCAGATCCGAAAAGTTCAGCTCCAGGGAATCGATCTTCATAACCGCCGACGCCAATTTGCTGTACATAGTGGCGTTACTGTTTTCCAGCTCCACAAGCTCTGATTCACTGATCAACGCCGAGAGCTTGCCCTGTACCACAGAGATACTTGTCTCATTTGTTTTGAATCGTTTCAGAACGGCCTCATCCCCGTATATGTTTATCTCTCTTTCAAATCGCACACTGTTTTCACCGCCTTTCTTGTAAAAAATCCATGTTAAAAGGCACCCTTTACGGATGCCCTTTAGAATAGATTCTTCTGATAGTGAACTAAATAGTAAGACCAGCATTTTCAACGCATCTTCCCCAACAGACATTGATTTAAATGATCTGATTAGCCCTGCAACATACTCCACAAACGGAAGTGCTCCATCTTCAAGAAGATGGAAAAACTATCCTGCAAACAGTACAGGATATGTCCAAATAGAAAAGTTCGGAGGAATCGTTAAACAAACATATACCGTACACAACGGAGATATGTTTGTCAGATGCAAATTAACTGAGTGGGCTTCTTGGAAACATATAACGATGGAAAATGTATAAGCATCTCATTAACTGTCTTTTACGTTACTGAATTTTGACCATGAATGCCATTCATTTTCGACAATAGTTCTCATCCACATGTCTCCATTGAGATCAGTTACTAGCTGTGTTGGGTAATTTGTACCGTTACCCGCAAAAATTTTCATCGAAAATGCTCCAAATAATCCTTTTGGTTTATTTTTTATAAGTGCTACATTGGAAGTTTTTGCACAGTAATAATTGCCAAAATCCGTGTAATTATTAAAATCTGATTCACTTGTTAAGGCAATGCCACCACTGATAAAGAAGCTCTTACTATTTTGTTAAATATGCGCTCTTCCACTTGCTACTTTTGCGCCGGCGCAACGAATAAGCCACCCATACGGCCGGCTTTAAATCTCCTATATTTTATACCTTCCTTATGCGATACACCGCATGAACGATGCTTTTACCGCCTCCTGCTTAACTGATATATACAACATCGTCGTATCGGCCTTGGTATGGCCTGCGTATGCCTGTAGTTCCTGAAGCGGGATCCCTCGTGCGCCGCCGTCCGTCAGCATCGTCCGCCTAAATTTGTGTGGATGGGCATGGATCCCGGCTGTAAGCCCCAGCTTCCTCAGCATTGCTTCAATACCGTTCTTTCCGATTCTCTTGTATGGGCGCCGGAGGGAAACAAACAGCGCTGGATTGCTGTCCTTCCGACTATCCAAATACTTCCGTAGATGGTAGATACATCCGTCCGTCAGATACACCGTCCGTTCTTTCTTCCCCTTTTGCCCCCAGATGACAATCTCCTTTTTATAAAAGTCAATGTCCTCCCGATTGATTGCCACCACTTCACCAATTCTTCCCGCCGTACTATACAACAACTCCATGATCGCCAGATCCCTTTGCGTCTTGGCAATATCCTTTAGATGTTCCCTCTCCTCCGCCGTGTAAGGCTTCTTGATCTTCTGCGGCACCTTTACTCGTTTCAACCTCCGAGCCGGATTCCGGACAATGTACCCCTCATCCGCCGCCCAACTGAAAAAGCTGCATATGTAATGCCGCAAGGTTTCCATGTAAGACATAGAAATCTTCCTCTGTTCCTGATATATCGCCAAATAAAACCGCAAGTCATTGGTCGTAATGTCCGGAAGCCGTTTATTCAGCGCCTCCATCAGCATCCGGATACACCGTTCATAATTCTGCAACGTACTTTCTGCACAATTCTCAAGCCGTTTACTGGCGATATACAACCGCAGGATCTTTTCCCAATGCCTCTCACTGACCACAAGTTGCATACATTCCTCCTCGATTTTCAGCCCGTGGAGTTGTACCAACAATACATTTTCCAACTTTCGAAGCTGTTCGTCTGTCAGATCTTCCTGCATCGCCGCTACCACTCCATTAATTACTTTCTCTATCATTCTCCATTCACCTCCTGTTCCCATTGTAGGACAGGAGGCAGACAGTAGTGAACTAAATAGTAAGATGATTACAAGCATAAGTCAGCTTATAACTTCATATTCAGTTAATGGTAAAGGATCAAAAGAAATTCAATTAAGTGAAGGCGTATATATCGTGTCCACATCTCAGTATGGTGGGTGGGATCAAACGAACAAATCCTACTTGGTTTTCGCAAGTTCTTATCCTCAAACCAATAAAATTGCAGAGCTTGACAGTTTTTCTTCACAATGGATCAGCGTAACTATTAGTGATAAAGGACTTCTAACCGTATCAAATAAATCTGATGCAAACATATTTGCAAGCGTGTTTAAAATAGGAGGGGCAAATAAATGATTTTACTCTGGAGAAAATTTACTGGGACACTGGTGTCGTAGAAATTTGCTTCCAGTCACTCCAAACGCTTCGATTAAGATTGCGGAATTTTATTCCATCTATATAACTGATGGTAAACTGTGCTCCATAATGTAGCGAATCAGCACCGTATTGATACTCTAATCCAAAGGAATATCCTCTGCCTTGAAATAATTCGCCATGAATCAGGCGTGCGCCGTTTCTGTATTCGTCTATTTGGCGATATCCGATGCTCAAAATTGACTTACTATTTAGTTCATTAAGTGCCGCCACAAATGTCTTTGTCCCCTGGTCTAGGGTAAAGGTTTTGGAAGTCAATTTGTTCAAAATTACCGTTGCCAGCTTGTCATAATCAATCAGATACTCCTCCGACGCTCCTGACAGAAGTACTTTGTCACCTGTTACCGGCTCCGTTTTTGTTGGTAATGCATTAATCATCTGATCTGCCACGTTTCATCTCTCCTTTACGTTTCTATCCATGTCGTCAGCCTATTGCCTTTTCTCGTTTTCAAATAGGCTCCTGACCTTGTTTTCAGATATCTTGTTTCGTAGGTAATAAATCGCCCAATGTAGGTAGACCCGAAGCCTACATCCGCTTTTTTTACCGTGATCCCATATCCGTATCCGATGTACTTCTCACCTGACTCGCTTTTCGCCCACCAGGTAAACCACCGGCTTGTAAACGTGCTTGTCACGTCTTTCCCCTCTTTATAGACTTTCGCTGTCAACGTCACGGTGTTATTCCCATTGTCGTTGTACTGGACGTTAAAGAGTAGCGTGTTGTCCGTTACTCCTGTGATATCTGTCTGCATACTGGATATATCCGCCTGTATCCCTTTCATGCCCGTCTGGATGTTTGTCACGTCCGTCCGGATCGTCTGCATCCCTTTCCGGACTTCGTCGATATCCTCCGCCAGCCCTTCCGCATCTGTCAGCACAATCACACTCTGGCTGTCCAGTTCATTCAGCCCGCCTGACGAGTACAGGGTACAGCGGATCGCCTTGACATTCCCACTAGACGGCGTGTAATTCTTCCAGAGCTCATCAGCCGCAGACATATACTTCTGCGCATAGTCCGTCCCGTCGGTGCTCTCCTCAATCTTGTAACGGCCTATGTAGTCCGTCAGCAGAACTCCATCGTTATACTGTGCATAAAAAGTCACCTGGGACGGCATCATCGTGCCATCCTGCTGTTTCCGGATCACTAGTGTGCTGCACCGCAGATTGTAGGACACACCGATCTTGCCGTCTGGAGCCTTGCTGATCGAGAAGCGCTTCTTGATGTGTGCGCCGCCGGTACGGACAACCAGGTACTTTCCATCTCGGGTTGTCAGTTTGTTGCCGGATTGGTCTGTCAGGTACATATCTCCTGTCCCGTAAAGGGCGTCAATATCCACCCATCCGTCATCGGTTGTCATGCCTGTTACCTGATACGTCCTTGTCTGGGCGTTCCAGGTTCCGGTCACGCCATTGGACTTCGTGACCTCATACGTTGCTTTTGCCGATACATCCGCATCCCCGGAGTAGACGGTGATTTTTGTGCTACAGTCCGAATAGTCCCCGCCGGATCCGTCCGTATTCGTATGTACCACATGCGCTTCGTTGCTGAGTACGGCGCTGATCGCATCCAGCGTATCAATCCCTTTGACCGCTTCCAGGGCTTTCTGTGCAGCGTCCTGGGCTGCATCCGCCGCTGACCCTGCCATCGTGATCTCACTTGACATCTGAGAATAAACCTGGCTCAGATTCTGGTTCTTTTCATCAAACCAGATCCGGCTGCTCTTTAAAACCTCCGTGGATCCGTTCATTTCCTCAAAAAGGCTGACGATATCCAGCTTGCTTCCTGCGATGGCCGCATCGTCCGCTACCATATCATTAACAATCATCCCGTCGGCAATCGCCCCAGGATGGATCCCCTCATCGTCGATCAGGGTTCCGGTGCCCTCCGCATTAAACAGAGCAAAGGTAAAGTCACCATTTGCGTCCAGACCTGCCTGCATCCGGACTGTGCCGTTTTTGTCTTTCCACTGCTGTGTGGCGCCGACAATGGAGATCCCGCCATCATCCGACTGGATCCGGAACTTATTTGTGCTGATCGTTCCGGCCAGAAGGTCGTTGACTGTCACCGCCTGCATGACGGCGTTGCGGATCAGAGCGCTGTCAATCACGGCGTTGGCCGATGTAAGGTGGATGTTTTGGAGGTCGCCGATCCCAGCATTTCCAGAGAGCAAGGACTTGATATTGGCGCTGTCGGTTTCTAAGACATTAATGACTGCATGGATTGCTTCCAAATTCCCCGCTGTTAAATCTTCAAATTCACCATATTCAACTTCCAAATTTTGAATGTGAGCATTAACAGCTTCCAAATTTTGAATGGTTGCATATGTAATTTTTGCCGTATCAACATCGAGTTTGTTTATCAGCGCATGATCGATCAAAACAAGCTGTGCATAGTATCGATCCATTTCGTTTGTTTTAGGACCTATAAACCCATTTACCTGCTCAGATTCCGACTTTCCAGACGCTTCCACTTCCGTTGTAAGACCACCATCAAATTCTACAGTTAAAGACATAACTGGCATTTTATAGGATGTTCCGTTTTTGTCTTTTACTGTTAGAATATCCCATGGATCAATACACGGGTCTCCCAGAAACCGAATTGATCCCGGCATATATGCAAAATCTCCAATAACGTCCCATACGGAATTTAAAATAGCTTGTGTCATAAATGGATTAGAGAAGCTGATTTCTCTTGTGCCACTCCCTGCACTTACTGAAATATCATTTCCTTCTTCATCTTGTCCCGTATAGCACGTGATTTTCTCTACAATGTATGGAATATCACTATGTGTAAAACCATCCCAATACCGATTCGTATTGATTTCATAATTAGAATCTATATATGTTCTGATTTCAATTTCTCCGGTTCTATTGCATATTGCAAAGCCACCGTACATCTGAGCAATATAGGAAAGTACCTCTCTACACGTATAGCCAACTGGCTTGTCTATACTTAAAGAATCTAAACCTTCCGTTACAACCGGAACTCCAGTTAGATTTTCAATTTCTGATAAAACCGCCGTTGTGGTAGTCTTGTCCGGAAGACTTAGAAAACATGGAACCTCCATTTTCATCATGCGATCATATGCAGTAATTGAAATGACATCCTCTTGTTTGTCCGGCTTCTTAGTTGTAAAATACCCCATTGGCACATATTCAACCAATCCGTTAACTTCTAAGCCAAACTGAAGTAATAGTTCTTTACTTTCAAATTGAACATCCATGCTCTCAAGAGTCATCTCAATATATTGAGAAACGGCAGATCCAACCGTGAAATCATCTCCACGATTAGAACCGCCGTTTACCTTTATACTCTTTATTCCAGACGTTATTATTGTATCATCAATAGAAATAAGAGCCTTAAATGTTCTGGAGTCTTCTTTAATCAACTGAGAAAAGGCATCTGAAACTTGATACATTTCCTATCACTCCATCCGTTTTTTACATAGCAATCATAAATTGCAAAATTTCCAAATCTTCTGGTGTAAGAGCGTCAAATTTACCATCGTCACACCGTTCTATGTCTTCCAATGTTACGGTATGGATCTGAAACTCTATTTCAATTTCCAGAAGCTCGTTCATCTCCTCAGCATAGGCTTTCCGGTCTTTCAGCACATACTCATTTCCATTTGTCTGATTCTGTCCGTTTTCATCTTTCGCACAGTACTTTTCCAGAATCTCAGCACGTGCCTCTTCATATGCCTGTGCCGCTGATTCCATAGCTTTCATATTTTTGTTGATTGCAAAGCCAACCTTGATCGGGAGCTGCTTCCTTTTGATTTTGGCAATTCCATTAAAAACTGCCACCATCTGTTTATTCTTGATCTTCATTACTCTGCTTCCTCCTTCTTCTGATTGTCATCTGTATCTTCTGATCCTCCTGCCTCCTGGGTCTGCTGGTCTTCCAGATCAAATAGCAAGTTATCAAAGTCAACCATATCTTTGCGGCATTCCGCCTTATTTGCCTCGTACAGATCCAAATCCTGAATGGTCTTACTGCTGTTGCTCCGGCCAGACTCAGGGATTTGGGCAGACATATAAACTGCGATTCGATCTCCACTTTCTTCATTATGGATTATTGATTGATAAGATAATGATATACTTTTTGTTCCTTTTAACATCGTTTTTTCCTCTCAATTCTGTTTATTTTTCAATCAAATCTACTTTTACACCGTTATATGTAAGCATTCCATTTACATAACTGTATACAGGATATGTCGGAGTACCTGCATAAAACCTTTTGGTGATCCGACTGTTACTTCCTGGATCCAGGAAAGTCACATAAAAAAAGGCGGGGGAAATAGCAGCATCAATAATTGCCACATCCTCCCGACTTAAAGGCGGCCACTCACACTGTAATTTATATTTGATCCCTACTAGATCTCCTATTAAATTACCGTCAGCCGCCCTCCCTGTATTCGCAGACCAGACTTTTTCTTTTGTAATCGTTAATCCTTCTTTTTTCAAGGTTGGCATCGTAACACTGCCAATCACAAGAGGCTGACTCACGATACCACCTCCTAATACACAAATCCAAAGTTTGGATCCGATCCTTTCATCTCATTATATTTTTTTACGATTTTTGTGACCAGCTTACCGCCATCAATCTCAAGAGTTATATGAACATCCCCATTTTTCCCTCCGACTGATTGAGACATGGCCGCTAAAACCGCATTGTAGATTGCAGGTCCCACACCTTCTGCAATACCAGAAATAATCTGATTATTATTTGCAACCACATTTCGGTTCCCCATTCTTCCTACAAGTTCTGGCCCGCGTTCATTGGCTATAAACAATTCCCCCATATTTGGGAAACCACCCTGAGCATACCACTTGACTTTGAACCGAGGGATTGATATTACCTTATCGCCAACACTTTGCTTGGAATAAGATGATATATTCATGTGTGGAGTAGGAATATGTACAGATTGCAATCCTCTTTTGAATGAATTCGCCGCATTTTTTCCAACCGTGTACATACTTGACATTGCGCTACTTACTTTTGATGGAAATGACCGAAATACAGACACGCATGAATTCATTTCACTTTTTGTTACGTTCACCATTGATTTCCAATTTGCTCGATAGGAACTGATAATAGAGTTCATAGAAGACGAAATACTATTTTTCATATTTCCCATTTTTTGTGAGACGCTTGTCTGCATCTGGCCTATCGCACTGGTCGATGTAGAACTGATAGAACGCCATTTTGACTCAAAAATGTTTCCAACTTGGTTCATCGTACTTGATACGATGCTCTTCACAGAGTTCATTTTTGACTTCACAGAACTATCAATTCCGTTAATCGAAGAATCCACCTGTCTTTTGGAATTCGACCATGCCTTTGACGTATCGGATTCCGTTCCTGACCAAGTTTCTTTTACCTTGCGGCCGATTGATCCGAAAATATTTGATGCGCCACTCTTCATGCTTTCCCAGATATTTCCTGCGGTTTTCTTCGCACTCGACCACAAATTTGAAGTTGCTGACTTCGCTCCCTCCCAAGCCTTGGAAACGCTGTCCTTGATGTTCGTGAATTTTTCAGAAGCCCATGATTTCAGATTGTCCCATGTTTTAGAAAGTGAAGTGCTGATTTCAGACCATTTTTTCGATGTCCAGTCTTTCACCTGATTCCACTTTTCTCCGACCCAATCTTTCACTTTCGATGCTGCATCCTTGATCTCATCCCAATGAGTCACGATCAGAGCAACTCCACCAGCAATTCCAGCAATCAATAGACCTGTTGGGCTGAAAATCTTCGTTCCGATACTGGTTAATATCGGGCCAGCTTTTGCAACAACCGTAGACGCCGCTGAGGAAATTTTAGGGAAAATTGTACTAGAGATAAAATCAACTCCAGTCTTTATCGCAGGAGCCGCCGTGGTTGTAATAAAATCTCCAATACCCGTAAACGCCTTGCCTGCTAAATCTGCAACCTTAGAAGCCACCGAACCGATTTTAGAGAACAAACCACCTTCTCCTGTGATATGACCAATTCCCTCTGAGACTTTAGGAACTACTCCGGTCTTAATCAGATCACCGAATCCGCCAAACGTATTCGAGGCTTTTGTGATCCATCCGAGAATTTCTGCGGATAAGTCAACAAAGCCGAATACTCCTTTTAACAGTGTCAATCCAGCAACAAATGCAAGGAAAACTCTTCCTGTTCCTGTATCAAACAAACCTGAAATAACTCCGCTGAATGCTGTAAATATAATATCTCCAACTGTCAGTAAAATTCCGGCCCAGTCAATATTTCCAAGAAACTCTCCGATCGCCACACCTATTGCGTTCCAGTCTGTGTTTTGAACTACAATATTAATAGTGCCAAGCAAATTCATTACAAAGTTACTCAACGTAGTGGCAAGCGTAGCCCAATCCGTATTATGAATGAAATTGTTTATTCCGGTATATAAATTCTTTGCAATCGAATCCCAATCAACCGTAGAAGTAAAATTACGCAAAATGGTTGCCAATCCATTTAATCCAGTTGATAATGTCAAACCAATGGTTCCGAAATCAACTGTAGAAAAAATACCATTTACAGCATTTGCAAATGAAATTCCAATTGTCTCGTAATCCAAATTCATTACTGTTCCATATAAAATGTCCCAGATAATCATAAATTTGTTTCCTACGAATTGACCAAGGTTGTCCCATTCTACCTCATAAAATATTCCATTTACACCTTCAGCAAACTTTGATCCGAGGTTTTTCCAATCTATACCGGTAATTAAAAGATTCAACGTATTAATAATTGAATTTATTCCTGCTCCTACCGTTCTTCCCATCAGATCCCAGTTGATATTATCAACAAGGCTGTTGAATGTAGTCGTGAAAGCATTGCAAAAATAAGTAATCTTTGGACCTACGTTCTTCCAATTGATTGCATCGTACAACTTCTGCAATCCTGTGTTGACTCCATCGGCTAAGATTTCTCCAAGCCCTTCCCAGTCTTCAGCAAGGAACGCTTCACGGAGTTTCTTGGCAAAGTCTGCTAATGGGCCATCAACCTTAACGGTTTCAAACATATCTGAAGGTGACAGATCTAATCCGCCACCACCTGAACCATTTCCACCTCCGGAACCTCCGGAGCCAGATCCTGCGTTAGGATCATTTAAAATATTCAACTGGTCAAATCCTAAGACTGTTCGTTGAAGCTTTTTTGCGGATTTGTTGGCATCATCTAAGCCTTTTCCTGCATCACTTCCGGAAGAACCGACATCAGCAAGTGAAGCGCCGTAATTTTGCACTACCTTCTTTGCGTGAACCACAAATCCTTTTCCGGTTAATGCGGCAAAAAAAGTGCCGATGGCATTCAGCGCACCGGCAATCATATTAATGAATGACTGTATATAAGGTGCCACTACATTCACAATCGGAGCAAATGCCGCCGCCCATGCATTTTTCAGGTACGTCAGGGCAGACACCATAGAAGAAATACTCTGATTATAAACATTGCTGTACTGTACAAGGTTATTAGAACCTTCCGCAATCGCCCGCTGGATAGCGCTGATCCCTTGGAATACAAAAGAAAAAAAGACAGATGATCCGATCATCCTGCCCCAACTCATTCCCTTATTTGTTTGTTGTTGCAATCCAAAAACCGCATTTCTCATACGGCCAAGCTGTTCTATTGGATAAGCCAGTCCTTTCCCCAGTTTTCCAAGCGTTGATAAAAAACCAGAAACCGCCCCAGATGCTTTCTTGAAACCACTTCGCACAGTTGTAGTGAATTTTTTTACTTTAGAAGTGGATGAACTGAGTGCATTTCCGATGCTCTTCAATCTGGATGCACTGCCGGACTTACCAACCTCAGCATTTGCAGAATCACGAAGAGCCTTGTTATACTGCTTCTGTTTTGCTGTTAGAACCGCAAGTTCCTTGGCCTTTTCATCGTACTCTGGATCGCCTTGCTTAAATCCCTGAGAAGCAATTTCAAAGAGTTCTTTTTTCAGTTTTCGAATCTGAGCCTCATATGTCTTGAGTTCTTGATCGTCCAACGATTTTTTAAAGCTGTTCATTTTAGAACCGACAGATGAAGCGCTTTCTCCTACTTCATCTAACTGCTTCTTAAACTCTGCGGCTCCATCTCCGAATGTCATATCCAGAGCTTCATTAACATCTACCGAATACGAAGTCTCTGGAATGGATATATTGCTTTCACCTTTATCTGGAAACGAACTTAAATAACTTCTGGATCTACCCAAAATATTATCTAAGTACGCAAGCTGTTTTATTGTATTAGAAAAATCAACCTCGCTATCAGCTTGTCTTGCTACCTCATACAAATCTAAGAACTTTTCTTCTACCGCATCAATATATTTAATGAGATCATCTTCTGTCTTGAATGTAGGTAACTCAAAGTCTTTTCCAAGCCCTTTAAATTCCTCAATTGCAGAATCAATCTCAGAATTCTCTTTTCCGCCTGACTGTGTAAGAGCTTCACCCAACTCACGAAACAGCCTCTGTCTTTTCTCGATTTCATCCCCAAGATCTGCGGTTGCGTTCCTTGCCCTCTGGATTTTATACACAAGTTTATCATACGCTTTTCCAAGCTCTCTTGGTTGCTCAACAGAAATCTTTTCATCCAGTGCAGCGCTATATCTCCTTGCCTCTCTCTGCATCTTGGCTTGTTCTCTTTGCAATTCTCGGAATCCCATGTCGGAATAATCAATGCCGAATCCAGCTTTGCCATATTTATCGAATAAATCATCGATTGACCTTGCTGTCTTATCAAAATCCGCATTTTCAACAGATGGGGCCTTTCTTGCTTTTGGCTTTTTAGCCATGGAATCCATAGTTTTCTGCGCAGATTCAAGCCCAGAAAAATCGAACTTAAATGATTCTGAAAGAGACTTCATTTCAGAAAGAGAACTGTTAAATGCGTCACTTTCTGCTTTTGCCACTCTCAGTTCTGTGTTCAAATCTTCAACGCTTCTTGCGACAGCTTCATACGCTTCATCTTCGTTGACCTTACGAAATGCCTGGTCTCTCAAAGAAATAAATTCTCTTACTGAATCATTAATCGCATAGAACTGATCCTCTGTATTTGAAACATCAGGAAGAATATCAGAGAATCTTCCCTTTAATTCCTGATAAATACTATCAAGCTCAATCCCTGTTCCAGTGGACATTTTGCTTTTGAGAATACCGGACCGATCCTTATAATCATCCCCAAGAGATTTTGCGGTTTCTGGACTGATCCTGATTTTCCCAATAGCACGAATGGTATCGTAAAGCTCTTTATAATCAGAACTTACGTTCTCTGCTACACTCCCGTTTCTCTTGATGACGTCACCAAGTTTGTCCATGTCGGAAATATAGCTTTTATTTTTCCCTCCGGAATACAGACCATTGGCAATACTGTTTGAAAGGTTTCTGACCTGTCTTTTCACCTCTGAACCGGCACGATCCAGATTGAATCCCTTAATCAGATCATCCGCCATTCTCTTGCCAAGCTGCTCAGCTTTTTTCTCACCCGTGGAAGTTCCGAAGAACTTGTTCATGTCAAAGCCTTTGTTCGCAAGCAACATGACTTTAGCAAGGCTATCCGCAACACAATCTAACCTTTTTTCCATGCCAGACAATGCACGATTCGCTTTATTCGCTTCTGCTTCGACTACTATATCAAGTCTATCAATTTCATCTGACACTTAATCCACCACCTTGCTTGCTTTATTTTTGTTAAAGACTTTTACCCACTCACCGAATCGTATGGACGCTACATCTGACTGCTCTACCGCTTCTTTCTGAGACACACCAAACCGTTCTTCTGGGTATTTGCTCTTATTATCAATCTCCGCACCTATGGCACGAAGAACATAAAGTCCATTAAGCCATGCTGAATAATCAAGCAAATCGGCCTGCCTCTGCATCCCCTTTTCATGTTCTTTCGCATATATGTGCATGATCTTGGGAGTCAAATTCATAAATTCCGAATACGGGATCCCACATCGGATTGCCAATGGAAGATAGACATCGCTGATTCCCTGTTTAAAACTTGTAATACGGATTACTTCTCCGCTTCCTCGGTCTCCAGTTCCTCGGTCTCCGTCTCCGCTTTCTCTTCGTTCATGCTGAGCATCTTTTTGAAAAAATCAGATTCATTTACCGCCTTACTAAATGCATTGATAATATCCTGAAGCTTTCCACCTCCAAGAATATGCTGTTCAATCAGGTGTTCCGCCTCTGTCCGATCACATCCAACAACAGCACAAACAAATCCCATAGAGCAGAGCATCATCTGTCCTTTCTGAAATGCTTCGATAATAGAAAATCCCTGTTCCTCCATAATCGTAAAATGTTTAAAGGTCAACTCTGGTACATCATAGACTTTGTGATTAAGTTTCAATTTCATATCGTTTTTCCTCCGTCAAATTATAAAAATAAAAGGGAGCAACATATATCACTCCCAACTTTCAATCTATGCGCTCGGAAACGCTGTTGCCGCAGCTTCCGGATTGATAATAGTGGACGGTGTAACCGTAATTGTCATTTCACGAACACCATTTACTTCACCCTCATTTACGAAGACGGAATGTTGACCTTTCCAGGAAAATACACCGTCTTTCCCGCCTTCTCCAAAATTCAGTTCATAAACCTGCTCTTTTCCAGCGCTTTCATTGATCTCTTCGTATTTCGTCTTATCAAAGTTTGCTGTAAACTGCATAGACTCTACCTGCTGAACACCTGGAACAAATGTCTGCATAGTGTCCTCAAGATCGGTTGTTTCGATTTGTTCCGGCTCTCCACCTAACTGTGGATATGTTTTAATTTTGCATAGTTGCTGAAGTGCTCCAGATGTAGCACCAGCCTTTAATACAGTATTAATTGTGCTTAATCCTGCTGACATTGTTTACCATCCTTTCTACCGGCTAACTCCTGCCGGTCAGCGACTACCTCTTGCGGCAGCCGGTGCATAATAAAAGAGAGCCATTAAGCTCCCTTGGTTTCAAATTTCTCTATTTCATCCACTGATGACACGATTCTACGAAACCTTGCCACCATGCGGAAGACATTGGTGTCTGCGGCGTTCGTAACCTTTGACGGACCGTACCGCCGCTCATAGCCCATGACTCTCATAGCGTCGCAGGCTTTATTGATGATCGTCTTAGCTTCCGTGATATTCTTGTTGGAAAACGACTGAATCTCAATCATGGAAACCACCGCATTTTCAGTGTTCTCCAAATCAACCGCCGTGTCCGGGTTGTCAATCTGCTCCACACTGACTGCTGGGAATGAAGTGGGGAATTTCGTGTTGTCATTCTGCACGGTCTGACAAACATCAGAAATATAGGTCTTTACATTGGTAAGCACCCTGTTCTCAACATTAATCACTTCCAAACACATCCTTTGCAATGTTCATTATCACGCTCATATCCCGCAACTCCTGTGCTGTCTCATACATGAACGGACGAGACGGCATACCTTTTGTCCAGTGCCATTCTCCATCATTGAAGTACCACCACCCGGCTTCTCCGTGATTATTGGTATCATACTTCCAATTCGCAAGCCCTGTATCTGGATGAGGATTTGACTTTCCGACAACGCCTGTCCCAAACTCAACGAAAGCCGCCCAATCACAATCCGTGTATATATAATAGGAAGCTCCATTGGAAACAATGTCTCCTGGCTCCAGATTCATACTTTTCAGAAGCTCCCCGGTCATCACAGCGTCAAAGCTAAGTATCTTTAACTGGGCGATTGCCACACCCTCTTCTGCCAACCGATAAGCGAACTCTTCACACTTATCCGGCAGGCTCTTACGATACTCTCGGACTTTCTTCGCAAGGTCACGGAAGCCTTTTGCGGATAAACCCGTTTTATACCTTTGCATAGCTACTCTTCAATACGGTCAATCCCGTATTCTACGGCACACATATGCTCAATTTTGCACCCACGGGCTTCATCCCATCCCGGTGCGAAATAGGCTACATCAGCAGTAGACAGCAGTTCCAGTGACTTTCCAAGAAACCACAGGGGTCTTGCGTCTGCCGGTGCGTTCTGGAAAAATGAATCAATCACTTCCACGGGTTCTCCAACTACCGCTTCTGCTTTCCTGATTGCTGTATCTCTTTCTTTCAGAATATCTTCGTCTGACTTGCCTTTCATAGGCTGTGAAATAAATAATTTCTTCATGTTCTCTCCTTACTGGGCGTTCTTCGCCCTCGCTTTCAATGCAATCACCAGTTCATTCAGACCATCTGCCGGAGGCGCCGCCACCTCATAATCTGCTGAATCCGGGTCTGCCGTCCCATCTTCCAGAAGAACCGGCTCTGTCTCATACCAGACAAGGGATGTCTCGGTAATCGGCAAGTCCATATCCGTTGTTGATATAGACCGTGTAAAGTCTATATCTGTTCCGAATACTGCCGCCTGCGCTGAACCTTTCCCCGGTGATAAATTGGCATAAAAAGAAACCGGCGGACTATACCCTGCCGTATAATCCCCGGTCTCGTCTCCATTTTCATCCACAATAGGAATCTTGTCTCGGTACAATGCGTACCAGAGCTGTCGTTGGTTTTTCTTTAATGAACGCATATTACTCCCTTAAAAATACTTCAAAATCACATCTTGTAATACTGAAGCATACCCACATAAATTTTCATAAGAACTCTTGTTTTTCGTTTTTAGGGCCAATAATTCCGATGATGAAACATCAGGATGTTTTGTTTTTTCAAGATTTGCAATAGTACTTTTATCTGTACGATATTGTTTAAGGTCATCCTTTAGATTTTTTAAGCACTGTCCACATTCATCAGAAAATTTTTTGTTCTGATCATCTAATCCAAATCTCTCTTCATAAGCCAATTCATCGTCTAATTCATGCTCAATATCAGATAAGTACTGCATACGCTGTTCATCATCATCACAATTTTTCATTAACACAAGCATATTTCGTATACACCTAATTCTCCTTTTTAAATTACGAATATACGCAACGCCTTCTCTCTTGTCATCCTGTTTGCGATAATACTTTGTTACCAACCATCCACTAAACCCTCCAGACAGACCTCCTGTCACCAATCCAATGATAAGATCATATATTATTGAACACATCTCCTTCACTCTCCTTTCACCGCTATTATACGATAAAAGAGAATAATTTTAAACGAGATTTTACGCTCTTCCCACCACCAATACCGAACGCACCCTGCGGTTCTCACCACGCACAATCTTCTTTGACTAATCCTATGACTAATCAATGACTAGCCTAAGACTAAATTGCGGCTTTACCCTGCCGCCGGGAGATATTGGATCACCGAACCTTTCTTTTCAGAATCCTGCCCATGCAAAAACTCCTTTCAGACAATCCTCTCTGTCTTTCCATGTCCTCGATGTTCCATTTGATGAATGGGCGCTCTGCCCTTCTGCTCCAATCTGGTTATAATCGTATAGAGCCAGTCCACGGATATTCGAGTAAAGTACACCAAGGTCTTTCTGAATGTCCTCCTCGGTGAAGTGCGACGGATAACTCCGCCGGTTCCTCACCTCCCGGACAGCATTTTTCACTTTCACAAGCATAGCCGACTTATCATTCTCTTTTGTTAGATTCAGTTCAGACACCAAATCCGCATATACTTCACCCTGAATATCCATGATCTATCACTCCTATGAATCTTTCGCTGTTACCGTGGCAATTCCGGCTTTCACAGCTCCGTATGATTCATCACACTCTACGATCAGAATCTTCTTGCCTGTTTCTGCTGTGATTTCATCTTCGCCGTTCCATGCACTGTACATCCGTACGTTTGCTCCGTATTCCGGAATGGTCACATTGTTTCCTACCTTATAGCGGTAAGAATTTCCTTCCGTAAGTTCCGGATCAACAGTGATTGCTGTTTTTCCCATTTCTGAAGCACTTGCACCACTTGTTACATCCAGTTCTCCGATTTCACCATCTGTAGCATCATCTACAGTTCCTGTTTCCAGAAGGTACACAGAATCCATTCTTTCATAAGACGGAAGAAGTGTTTCCGCAACAACCGTCATTGTCTGCATAGTGGAATCATATGTAGTAACTACTGCGACAGCCACACCAGACGGAAGAATCGTCACATCAATATCCTTCGCTTCCATCTTCGCCAGTTCTTCCGGAGTCATACCAAACCATGTGTTTCCGAGATTTCCTTCAGGTACAAATGTCACAAATCCATCTGGCACAAACGGATGTGTAACCCCTGCTTCATCCTTGTATTTTTTCTTGTATACAACAACTTCCACACCCGGATGCAGGTCGGAAATCAGGTTCTTCACAAGCTGGCTTGTCATATAAACATTTGCAGTTGGATTCTGCGCAAGAATCGCCTGCTGTACCTGCTTGCAGTTCTTCAGAAGCGTAAGCTCTGCCTGGGACATTACCAGGTATTTAATCGGCTCATTTGCATCCTCGATGATTTTCGCAATATCATCAAGAGGTTTCGCCGTCTCTGGATTCGCCCACAGTCTTGTCCCACTCAAAACCTTTCTGTTGTTCTTCGCCCACTGACCATCAGCATCATAATTATACTGATACACCACTCCATCACTGGAAATGTAGATAGATGGGCCGTCAGCCTCTGGGAACAGGAGCTGCATCCTCATTCTTTCAGGAACAACATTTGCACCATCCACCAGTGTCTTTGTGTCATTGAAAATATTGTTGACAACATCTTTCACAAACGGAGATGTCATGTCAGACAGCTTCGCCAGCTCGATTCTGTCATGTTCGGAAACAACCATTGCTTCACGGAAGAACGCCATTTCCTGTTTGTTGATGCCGAATCCTTTTCTTGCCCGGATAGTAGCCTTCGCATCAAAGTTACTCGGAGCAAGAGACACCGGCAGCCCATTCGCTGTTTTAATCCATTTTAGATCAATAGATGTCTTTCTTTTGTTCGGCCAGAACGCCAGACCAAGATCTGGAATGCTGTTACTCTTGTCATTTTTCGTATATACGGCAATGGCCGCTGAATCATATACTTCGTTCAGGTTAATCATCGTTTCTTTACCTCCCTTATTCAAACACGATCATAGGAAGTGCTGTTTTTGCCGCATCGGCAATAGCCGTTCCGTAATGTTTCGTAATCACATCATTGCGGACATATGCTTTTTTCAGGATTGTCCCCTGCGGTCTTGTCTGTGGCACGTCGTGAAGCAGGATTCCGATACAATTCTTATCGTTCTTAATCACTCCGCCTGCACCAATCGGCGCCCCTGCCTTGCAAACACCATCCGTAAATGCTGTAGAATCAAGTGTAATCGGAATCGCTTCAAATCCCGGTCGTTTCAGTATATTCACCTCATCCGCCACTGTAATATTTTCGTTACCCATAGCCTGAATAGCCATAATCTCATACCTCCTACTTGTAATTTCCGATAATGTCCTCTGCGCTTTCCGCATCAGATCCTTTATCATTTACCAAAGACTCCGCAAATTTCTCTGCGTCTGTCTTGTCATCAGCTCCCCCGCCACCGCCAGAACCTCCCGGCGTATTTGTTCCATCCATAAGCTCTTCCTTGGTTTTCTGGACTGCTGATTCTTTCTGTTTTGTAATCAGATTTGCAAGGTTTGTTGCCATTGACTTTGTTGTATCTGCATCATCAGACACAATGCCGTCAATCAAATCCTTGTAATCCTCCTCTGCCAGTCCTGCGGCTACGAGAATTTTTTCTGCATCCAGTCTATTTGTTTTTTTCGCAAAGTCGGCTTTTGCATCCTCCGCTTCTCTTAAGGCTTTCTGCACTTTCTCTTCGTCTGTCAAACCGGCTTCTTCTAACTTGTCATACTCTTTAGCCTTACGAACCAGTTCATCATAATCTGCTTTTTTCGGCACCTTATCTTTCCATGCCTTCACATCATTCCCGTTGATATTCAGAATCGCCGTAATCTGCTCTTCCGTAGCATCCGGAAAGCTCTTTTTGATATCTTCTCTTGTCATTTCGATTTCTCCTTTTCTTTCGGAACATACACTTTTTTAACACAGTGCGCTCCGTATAGTTCCTGTCCTCTTACGCTCGAACTTGCAAAATAAAAAGACAGCTACGCTCCAAACGTGACACCGCTCGAAGTCTTTCTGTCTTTTAGATAGCTTGGTTTTCTTGGTTTCTTTGTTTTCTCCGGGTCATCCCGGCTCCTCTGTGATTTTACCTTATCTGTCTTATTGTCCATTCCTAAACTCCTTTCAGCTGACATCGGCAGCCGATATGTGGTCTTCGTGGTACATTTTCTATGTCAAATATCATTCCGTGTAAATCCGCACATTCAGAACACACTTTTTCATCCTGCGCTGTTATCCATTGAACTCTCCTCACACCAGAATCCTGCATCTCCCTGAGAAAAATCGTCCTCTCCATATCTACTGCAAATTCTTCTACCTGCATATTCCAGTTTCGGACATTCTTTTTCTGCTGAACCAGAATTTCCGGGTCTGACAAATCTTCAATGGACAAAATTGTTTCAAAGTACCGAGATTGTTTACGCTCCATCTCTGATGAGAAAGCATACAGAAGTGTTCTGCTGTATGTCGCCAGCAGTTCAACCAGATCATACTTATCAGCTTCAAATCCGTTCTGTTCTGCCAGATATTCAATCAGACCAGAGTAGAACTTATCGCTCTGCCGCTTCAATTTCTTGAAAAGGCTTTCTGTTTCCGTCTTAACGCTCATCACATTAAGCTCATCGAATTTCAACAGAGTCAGCCTGAAATTGTTGAACGCCGCCTGTGTTTGCTTCTTCACCTTTTCTATATTTTCGTCTATGTACTCATACATCCACTATTCCTCGCCGTCTCCGCCATCATACGACCACTTCTGAAAACTTGGGTTTTTTGAAGCGTCAACCTTTCCCATACCAGATTTTTCTCCGGCTTCTTCCGGGGAGAACCCGGCATTGAGGTACTTCACGAACAGTTCTGCTTGCTTTGTCTGCGTTTCTAGGTCATCCTCCGAAACCTTATACTTGGCATCCAGATACGGCTTAGATTCCAGATAAACTTTTTCCGGGTCGCTCCAGAGTCCAACGGTTCGTATTGCAATCTTCGGATGAATCCCTTTTTCAAGCAGATAAATCAATGCCTGCGATTTAACAAGCATATTGTCCGTATTATTCCGAGTAATCTTGACGTCAATATCGGAGATGGTCAGTTCCTCGGAAATCTGCTGCTTCGTTTTGAGAATATTCAATGCAATCCGCAGGAACTCTTTTTCAGCCTTGATGGTAACTGGCTCGTCAATCTTTGCTCTCTGCTCTGCGAAATCCCATCCGTTTCTCAAATACACAGCCTGTCCAGTATCACCGCCAGTATTCTGCTCTCTGGACGGCATACCTTGAATGATAAGAAAATTCTTGTAAAGATCATCCTTTGAGGTTTGCGTCTGCTGTTGATCGAGCTGTGAAGATACCATACCGACATCAGCCGGGAAGGACGGATTCACCGTTTTTACCTTCAGAGCCCCAATCTTACACATCCGCAAGAACGTATCTTCATCAATCTCGCAATTTACAAACTTTACAAAAGCCTGTACAAACTGCTCTATCCCATCAACACGGTTTGATTGAATCTTGTTGATGGCATCCGTCATTGTTATGGTAATTTCTACATCAGACAGCCGCCGCACATTATTCGGATACTCCACAAGCAGGATTCTTCCATGCCCGTTTGGAGTATCTCCGACTACATCTCCATCTTTTATCTCAAACACTCTTTTCGGCGTTGTGCATAACCAGTACTCCTCGTCATTTTCGTCCCAACATTTTGAAAACGATGCAAGCGGCTTGTGTCCATGCTTGGAAGAATACACAATGAAGTTATCCCGTGGATCAGCACAGTCAATTCCCATCGCCGGTTCCCCTTCTTCGATCTCTTCCCACCGTTTACTCCAAGTCTCTCTGTAAGCTGTACCGCAAGTACTCTGCCAGTCTCCGATCTGAATGTCGTAGAATGATTTATCAATCACCCTCATGTAATCATTCAGCTTATCAATCTCACTGGACAAACTGCTTTTATCCTTGGTGCTGACATATTGTATAGGCTCTCCGTAGGTTTGTGCTGTCATAAATCGCACCACTTCCAGAGCGTGATTTTCAACTACATCATTCTTGATCTCTGGCCTGACATCCTTTTCCCGATACAAAATCGGCTGATCTCCTGCGACATAGTGATACAGATAGTCAATCTCTCTTCTGTTCTGGTTGTGAATCGGAAGAGCATTTCCCATTACATTACGAACATTCTCTCTATTGACTTCTCTCACATTGCTGAAAATCACTTTCCGTCCATAATGCCCACGGCACACCTTATGGAAGGGCTTTATATTTTTGTGCCACATATTCTCCACCTACTCACCTACTTTCTGCACCAAAAAAGCCACACGCAAAACAACATTACTGGCTCGCGCGTGGCTTTCTATATAACTTTTCATTATAATGATACCATGTCCAAAATATAAATGTGATAAATCTTTTAAACCGTGTTTATGATCTGCGATACCCTCGCTTGCGTATATCCCACACTATCAGCAATCTCCCTTTGCGAAACCCCATCCAGATAAAACATACTGAAAATTTCTTTCTTTTCTCCATCCGGCATCTTAGAAATAAATGCTTCCACTTCAGCAACTTCCTTCAGGACAGCATCTCTTCGCACTACCTTATCTCTTAATCTTGCGCTTATCTCATCTGCCGCTTTTGGCTCTGCCATCTGTACGGTCATATGAGTCTCAATATACGGAAAATTCTTTGATGATCCAGAAACTTTTCCGTTTACGATTGGTACATCTTCCAAACGATTTTCAAGTTTCTCAATAGCTTTTTCAAGAAGGACAAGCTCTCTTTTATTCCGCTTGTACCTTGAAAAGATAGATCTATCCATGCTTACCACCCTACTCTCTTTTTGATTGCGCTCATAATCGCTTTCCCATCAATATCTGTATACATTGATATTTCGTCTTCAAAAAATCGCTCACAATCATTACGCATCTGTGATGCCCATATATCTTTTCTGTTACGTTTCAGCTTTTTCAACGCAATTTCATAATCTGTAACAGCCTGTTTTACGACTGCCACTGCCAGCCGTTGATATCCATCAAGACAATACGCCTTTTCTTTCATAAGCCCCTCCTATGCATAAGTTGTTTGATTAGCTCCAATTCCGACTGACTTCATTGTCACGGCTTCTTCATAATCCCACCCAAGTTTGTGTATTCTGTCATATGCCGTGCTTGGATTAACGCCATTTTCCCTACATATAGAAGCGAATGACTTCCTCTGCGTAGGAGTTTCAAAGGCTCTCTTAACATCCCATCCATGAGTAATTCTGTGATGTATCGTGTCATACTTTAAATCCAATTCTTTACACCACAACATAAGATCTTTAAAAATCCCATTATATTCAACAATGATGGATGCTCTTTTGTTATACGCTTGGGCTTTCTTTTCTATCCACTCGCAATTTTCCGGACAATAATTGCCATTCACGTCTTTTCTTTCAAGCGTTAGCCCGTCCTTATACCCATGTTGATAAGCCCACTCTGCAAACTCATCAAATCCCTTAAGCCATTCTTCACAAATCTCTATTCCACGCCCTCCGTAATCCTTATATCTTTTACAATTAGAATTCGAACACCTCTTTTTCATCCCATGATAAGAATGCCAAAGACTTAAGTTTTCCTTTTTAGAGTATTTATTCCGCATACTTCCTCCTAAAATGGTCTGGCAAATGCTTCACATCTCGCATATGAGCCACCATATTTCATGTCGCATAGCTGTGCCATTGAATCTGGGGCATCATCATGTTTATTCTTTCCCTCATATGTGAAGGAAAAGATATTCTGCATGAACCGTTGATACTCTTTGCTCCTTATTCCATCTTCCAAAAAGTACATTTCCCGTATCTCCGGGGCTTTATCGTAAATTCTTCTGTCTTTCGACTTCTGGCTGCCCGGAGCTTTCCATGTGATATTTGCCCGATACCCCTCTTTTCTCAACTCCGTGTCAACCCATTCATGGTAATCCGTAGTTGTTTTCGTTTCCTCAAACTGTATTGCTTGGATCTTGTGTTTGAGTATCATATCTTTTATGAGAGGACGAGTAACATACTTATCGCCATTGTTAAAGACTACATCGTGTATGTAAAAATCTCCATCAATCTCATAACACACTGGAGCAGAAACGTAATCCCCACCACCAAAGGCCTCATCCACCGCCATGAAGATACGATCAGGCTCCCTGTCTGGAAGTATTCCATTGTAAAATCTCATAGTTGCAGGCTCGAATAATGCTCCGAAACGCTCAATCGGCTCCTGCTGACACTGTGCAAACCACGATGCCAAATCTTCGTTTTCCTCAAACGACGCTCTCATCATTCTGAAATCAGCAGTGCCATAGCCCAAATCAAATGGATAGTCAAAATTGCTTTCATCGTTCTCATCCAACGCCGGAATAGAAATAACTTTGAATCTACGCCCTGCAAATTCTGGATTTCCCTCCAATAGCCTGCGTCTACGTCCCTGCACATCACCAAGCGCCCACCTTGTCCCCATATTTATGAGTTTCGACTTTTTCTTCAGACGCTTCATAAAGTTGTTATCATACAATCCCCACACAGTACTCTGTCTGTCAGTGCTTATTGCTTCGGAAATGCCACTGAACAAGTCATCCGCTATACCAAGTCCGCTACAATCGCACGCACCGTTCAGTGTTCCGTAAATACTTCGACAAGTAAATGTCGGATATGTCTTTACTCGGTTCATCTCAATGGTTTCATCATCGCCGTTGAGCTTCGCAATAGAATTTCCCGGGAAAATCTCTGCATATGTGTATGTTGGGTCATTGATAAGCTCAATACAGCCATTATAAAATCCTTTGGTAATCTTATCGGAAAAAGCCGTGTAAAGGTTGGACAATTCCGTGTTCCGAGATCCCCACCATACATAAGCAAATTTAACAATCTGCGTCTTTCCAGTTCTCGGCGGAAGATTGATAAACAATTCATCCAATAAATCGTCAGCAAGTTCCTGTATCGCTTCTACAACCTGGTGTAACGGTTCTATTCTCGGTTCATAAAACTTCTCTTCCGTTGGTCTGTTTTTCTCCATGTACAGAAGAAAACTCTCAAACAAGTACGGTGCTTCCCATAGAAGAACATTCCAATACAGCCCATTCAAATGATCTGACGGCGGCAGACACGCAATCATGTCTTTCACATACTTTGTTAGCTTCAAACAATACGGAAGCTCCCTTTCGTCCTCTTCATATACGGCCCGGGCCATGCCAAAGAGGTCATTAAGCGTTTCGTATTCTGGATTCAGTTTTTGTATCGCATTAATGATTCGTGTGTTCTTTCCTGATATCACGTAAATTTCCCTCCATAACGCAAAAAAGAGCCGACAACCTGTAATTTCTACAAGTTAATCGGCTCTGGCTCGTTAGCTCTGGCTCTATAATTATTTGATGCTATGTTTTCTCTCCTGTGCTATTACCTGGCATCCGCAATATGGACAATCAAAAGCGTCATAATACTTAACCTCTTCTTTTCTGTTAATTACGGACAGCCCTGTCACCTCTATATCTCTGACCTTATAATGTGATTCAATGTTAGGCGGAAAGCCTTGTCCACATACTTTACACTTAACCATTAACTTCCCTTGCGCTTCCATACCTTTGAATCCTCCCATCTTTAATCACTGGATAATACGCACATCTACAATGCTTGCAGTAAATCGGCGTATTCTTCCTGCTTGAATCCTTCTCTATTTTCTGTGCTGTTTTGTGCCCGCGGGGGCAGTAATACCAGCCGTCTTTAATTTCTTCCATGCTCTAACCCTCTCATATATCCTTTTACAAACGAAACGTCCTCAATGCATCCGCAGTTTTTACAACGATATTTGTAAAGCAAATCCACTTTCACTTTCTCAAAATCGTGCTTGCTACACGCTTCTTCTTTTATGGTATTTTCATTGATGTCACGCATAATCTTGATTTGATATTCGCTGATTCCCTTTTGTCGTGCCTTTTCTAAATCGAACATTTTCACTCACCTCTCATATACAGCGCCACCGGCGGCTGACCGCCAATCACTGACAAGAATATCTGTGGACGTTTACCGTCCTGCACATCTTTCAAAATCTGCACCAGTTCTTCATCGGTAAACTCCCAATAGGAAACCACCTCGTCTGTATCAAACTTCTCATTGTGAATATGAAGGGCTGGCAGGTCTGAACAATCAGGATGTCGAAATACACTATTTTGTTCTGGAAATTTAACGGGATTCATACTTTATCCTCACTTTCTGGCAAAAAAAACCAACCACCTAATATTGATGGTTGGTCTCATATACATATGCCCTATCTCGAATTTAGGAAAATGTCTGCAAAATCATCAAAGTCTGTAGAAGAATTAAAATAGTTATTGACATCCATAAGATTGTAGTAGGTTTAATATCTATTGAATCTTTTGCGTCTTTTTGTTTTTCTTTCAAAAAAACATCTTTCATTGGACATGAAAGCAAGATCATCGGACAAATGCACTCTGCAAATATCATTATATTAAATTCTTGTTTTGGATTAATATGATCTAAATGAGCCTTGCACTCCTCGTCATTAATGCTACTCAGTCTCCATTTATCCTCATACCCATACGGTATCTTCCCAAATCCCACTGGTATAACCTTTTTTGAGTTTTTGATTTTTATCATTATATCCGGCGAATCTATTGCAGTGTTTCCTGTATTCATTATGTTCACTTGTATCATATATGGATTTTCAAGTTCTACTCCATCATGTACAAGCTGGATTTTACCAATATTCATTACGTAATCTATATTCAATACTTTTGAAACATCGGCACTCCATGAAAGCCTCATTGTTTTTTGGCTTCGTTTTGCAACCGTCCACGTTACAACACACGTTATAATGCCCACCAATAATGTAGATATTATTCCAGCAACATCTATTAAATCCACCACAACATCCCCTTATCTTTAGTAATTTGATAGGAAAATTATACCACTCCAACCACCAATATTCAATTATCAAAGTACAAAATGGGAACAGTAGGACTCGAACCTACAACCACCCGGATATAATCCGTGCGCTCTACCATTGCGCTATGTTCCGATAAGCCGGTTACCCCGGCTTGCATTGATGTTTTTCGTATCATGCTTGGCACTATCTGGTTCTTGTTTACAACGACTCGCCAGAGTACCCGTTGGTTGTTTTTTATGCGGTCGCTCCGCAGATGGTTTTGTTTTTACGCCTTTTCGCCATTCCATCAAGAACTCTCGGCGGCACTATACTTGTGCGATGTGCTATTTAACCGATAACCCCGTACATTGACCGTGCATCAATGCGATATGTCTGGAAAGCAAACCCACGCACAAAATTTGCTTTCCGGACTGTTGAAAAGAACATTGAGAGTGAATCCATTTTGAAATCGACATGAATGCGTATATCTTAATTTCCTTGCTACCGTGCGTGTATCCCGTTATAAAACCACTTGTCCTCTTAGAGGCTCAATATTATACTTCCGGGGACTTTCCAGAATTGACTGCTTACTACTCCTTAAGTCCTGTGGCCTTGATCTCTGGAAAAGTTTTTTACAGGATTTAGCTAGTAGGTCGCATATCCTGTTTAGTGGGAAAATGGGAGGACTGGACTCGAACCAGTATCTTCTGCACATAGTTACATCCGGCTTTCAGTGCTCTGCCAATTTAGCTACCTCCCCAATTATCCACCCCAACCATAGACCGCCTGTAAACAGACAGCGTAATTGTAAGCGGAAACATGTTTGCACACGCCCTCATACAAGGTGACACGCCGGTATGGTATTTAGTGACGTGTGCGGTACTTGCTACTTGATGCACCCTTTTCACAAGCATTTTCTTTTCCGGCATATTTATTCCAACTCTTCATGCCAACGCTATGCAATGGCATATGAGACCAACTTCATACTACACAAGAAAGATGAAAGCCTCGTTCAAAGCGATTATAACTCCAACGATCCCACACACAATTGCGGTTGCCGTATCTTTCTTCTTTGCCCGTATTACCGAATAAACAGCAATTCCAAAGAAAATCATCATCAAAATTACATCAAATGTAATCAAAACTCCTTTTAACATTTCCATAATGCTGATCCTCCTTAACAATTACTTCTTGCAAGCCATGTATGACGTGTTGCTCTCCACACTTCTCGCTTATCATATCCAAGATTCTCCATACATTTCACAAATTTATATCTGCGATATGTAGGATATTCGCATGTGCCGTGAATAGTCTCAAGCGCAAGCCGAATATCATCCAAAACATCTGTTATCACTTGCACCGCAAACTTGAAGGCTTTCACAATCATGTCTATCAGCTCAGGAAAAGTGTATCTGAAAAAGTGACGAACCTTTTTCGCTACATTCTTGAACTGAATCACTGATATGCCGCATTTACGGATTTCCTGTGCCTGTTCCTCAGTTAATGTCATGTACATTTCTATTCCTCCCCGGCTATTCTCCGAACAATCTTTTCTGCCAGTTCATTCGTCCATATCTCAACATTTGCTGGTATTTCTTTAAGTGCCGTCTGGACACTTACCACAAACGCCTTGTAGAAATCTTTGTGTTTTTGCAGTTCCTCGGAAACGATCAGGCAGGCATCGGATAAATTCTCTGGTGAAAAATCGAAAGTGACCATCCCAAATGTCTCAATATCTGGCCTACCCACCACTTTAAACTTAAACTCCGGAACTTCATCAACTGAAGCATGGAAATCTGCTGATATAACTATCGGAATCTCCACGTTGTTCACAAAGCACCTTGTCTTATCAATTCTGACACTCTTTCCAGCTTTTATTAATTCTTCTTCATCACTAATTATCCTCACTTTGTTCATCTCATCACGCTCCCGGATAAAATCCTATTCCCATTTGCCTGTAAAAACCTTTTTCTAATTGACGCTTCAACTCTTCCAAATCAATCGTAATTGTTGCGTCCTTGTCAATCTTAATATCGCGGTAATCATGTTTTACCGCCATTGGACGAACCATTTCCGCAGCACTTGGTATTGCGGCCGACATAGCAAAGTTTGGTTCTATGTATCCTTCCGCTTCCAGACGTTTCCTAGAACACTTTGAAGCGAATGGAAATTTTCGATATTTTTCGGATAGTCTAATTCTGATCGACATCGCCTTTTCCCTCCCAGTCTTCGCATGTATGGCCATATTCGACAAAATCAGCCACATACTCACTATCTCCATTCACACAAACATAGCCCTGCATCTCATTGTAGATGCCATATTTACATGTCCCACAACATTTTCCACTCATCACAATTCCTCCAACTGCCTTTGTAATCGTTCAATCTCACAATCATAGAACTGCAAAATCGCATCTGTTAGTCCGTTATGAAACCCTTCATGCCTACCGCAACAGTCAATCTCGGATTTACATGGAGCAACAGTCATATACATAACTCCTCGACTTATATGATATTTATCTAACTTTAATCTATCGATGCAACTCTGAATGTCAGAGTATTTCTTAACCTTTTCTTTTGCTTCCTTAAACTGTTCTTCTGTCATAAGATCCTCTCCTCTGATGTGGCCTTTTTGTTTTTTATGTGGTTGACCCACTCACCTGACCCCTCCGGGGCTTACCTTCTCATACCCCCACCCCAGGTCGATCCGATTTCTAAAAATGCGCTCTGGTTCAACTTGATCGATATCTGATTTTTGAGTTTAGCGGATAAATAAAAATTTGTCCGATTAATTATAATCTATATATTGTGTCTTATCGTTTATGCATACAATATATTGTTGTTTTAATATTCCTGGCGTCTATATGAGTATAATTATCAATCACTTTAATCAATTATCTGTCTCTTTAACCTCTGGGAACTTCGGGATCTGCCGTTGATCCGCTTGATCTATGCCATATTTGCGAGCCATATCTGGGATAGATGGGGCTGTCCGCCTCTGTTCCTGCCCTCTTGGCTGTCCCATATTCCACCCATAATGCCTGTTTAAGATGCCCAATATACCAACTGGATTTCCCTTTCCAGACACTAAACGGACGCTTAAAGACTCCTCCCTTTCTGCCTTCAACTTTTTCGCTACCTCGGACGAGCCACGCTCAACCGTATCCTCATTTAACCATTCATAAATAGTATCTACGTTTATTCCTGTCAGTTTACTAAAACCCATAATAGAAACTTCTTTACTGTACTCATAACAGAAATTAATATATATATCACATATACTATTTAATAACTCCTTATCACTATAATCTATATTAGATTTACCATTGTATCTATAATTAGGGTTATTATCTGGTGTAGGTTTAAATACCTGTTTATATACATACAGTAAAACACTATTCCATCTACTCTGATCTATTTTATATAAATCCTCAGTTTTAAGATTGTGATCTATACAATAATTAGATATAGATTCCTCTATGCTGTCGCTATATACTTCCAGTTTATTCGCTGTTGTATCCATCGTCTGTATATCTGTATTTTGCATCTATCACACCTCGCTTTCTTCTGGATCTGAAATAAAAAAAGAAGCCCTGCATCACTGCAAGACCTCCCGAGTCCATTCTCACACCGCCGGGAATTGGGCGGATTTAATCATATTAATTTATTTTATCTGTTAATCACAACAATACACCGCTATATATAGATTTGTCAATACTTTTTTACCATATTTGGTATTATATATAGTGCTAGACATAAAAATCCCCGGATTGCTCCGGGGTTATTTTTTATGCCGCTTTTGTGTAATCGATGATTGAAATTTCCTGCATTACTTTTTTAGCTGTATCAATAATCTTTTCGAGTCGTTCCACAACATCACCAGTATAAAAAATTTCATCACATTCAGAACATTTATAGCAAGGCACATTTCGAACGATAACAAGGCAATTCCCTAAATCAGTTACGCTTGTTGTTGTGCTTTTCTCCATTCCTGCACCACATTTAAAACATTTCATATTAACGCCCCTTTCTGGTCTTATAATCCGGTTCCCATTGTTCCAAATTAGGATAATACGCCGTTATTAAATGTATAAAATTATTATCCATACTAACCACTATATGCAAATATCTATTGTTTATAGATATGCCTAATATCAAACAACTAGGGAATGGTTTATCATCTTCATATTGCTTTATTATTTCCCCTGTTTCTATACATTTTATAACGTCCTGCATTGTTATATTTCTTTCAATCAGCCTAATTCTTGCGTGTTCTGTTACTGCTATATTTTCCGGCTTGTTTATCTTTCTTAATTCGTCAATGTCAATCATTTCTCACCCTCCTTTCTTTCCCTTCCTCAACAGTCTTTATTAAAATCTATTATTGTGTATTTATCAATAGTCTATTTTCATGTATTTCTATTTGTTTCTGTACTCCATAATCTGCCCTGGCTGACAGTTTAGCAATCTGCACAAATTGCATATAACCTCACAAGTCACATTTTCATTTTTAGTCAGCTTGGCTACCGTATTTGAATGTATTCCATTGTTTTTTAGCCACTGTTTATTCAGATCTTTTTTATCCATCAAAATCCACAACTTTGAGAAATCTATATAGCCATTTTCTCCATAATTAGCCACATTCAACACCTTCTTTCTTTATATATATGATAATAGATTTTTTTCTTTCCGTCAACGTCTATTTTTATGTACTATTTCCACAATTAATCGCTTCTTTTATTCGTCTATTTTTGTGTATTATACTAATTGCTTTTTCGTCTATTATCGTGTATTATAATGTCAACAAGAAAATAAAAGCCGGAACCGCAAAGCCTAGACAGCACATACGGAACCGGCACCAATCAAAAAAATGAAAGGATGCCTTTATTATAGCAGGGCAAAAGGTAAAAAACAATGTCTGAAATGTATATTACAACAATTGAAAACGTCGATCCGGAGCGACACAGAAGCCCTATTATCATTCATGATGGCTGGCAATGGTATTTTGCAGAATTTAGCAATTGGGAACAACTAGAAAGATTCCTTGACTTTGCAGGGCTGGAAATTGAACTGGAAGAAGAAAATCAATGGTTTTTTAATCCGAAGTGCGGAACATGGAGAAAATACAGAGTAAACAGGAAATTAGATAATCCATGCGACGGCGGGTTCTGGAGTCTTTCAGAAATCCCAGAAAGTGCAAAGAAAATCAAGGGTCATTCAAACGGCAGCATAGTTGATTGTTATATCCTGAACAATGGCGAAACATTGCATATATACAGACCAAACCCAAATGCTAAAGAGGTATATAAACCATTACCATTAGACGAACACATAAAATATATACGAGAACACGGGGGATTTTAAGCCGAAACGCCCTTCCGAGGGCGTCCGGGAAAGATGGCAACTTTTCCGCTGACGATGGCAAGCCAAACAACCAAATAGAGAGACGATAACACAATGAAAAAAGATTATACAAAAACAATGAACTACGCAGTAGTTAGCATGATCGACAGGATCACGCAAGATGACAAGAAAAGCAAGATCCGGATTTCCGGGCTCTTCCCAAATCCGACAGTTGCAGAAGATTCTTTCTTGCCGTATCTACCTAATCAGGAGATAAAGCGGTATCTTCTTCGAGTAGAGGATCTGGAAAGATTCGAGGAATTTTATAACTTTATCCAAGATCTGAATGAGAAGCACGGAGAAAAAGCTATCTTTCATCTTGCAGATGGGAACTTTTCCACGGACGAGGAAAACCGCTTCCGTCAGATTCTGAACATCTGGACAGATACAAAAATTGCATAGCCGAAACGGCCAGAAATGGCCGTCAGCCGCGGGATGATCTCCCGGCTCTGAAGATGGCAGATCAGAAAGAATATTTCCCAGCCCCCAGGGAAAAAGGGAGAAAGGTACGTCATGTCGCTATATACACAAATACCAACAGATAAGGACCGCAGAATCTTTGCGCAGACGCTGGAAGCGTATAAGGCTGCTTTAAGTGGATCACCGGAGACGCAAAAAGAAATTATAACATAGGCAGGGTGACACCTGCCTTTTTCGGATTGCTTACCAAGCTATTGACGATTCGCAGTTTTAATGCTATTCTTTGTGTGTAACACGATTTGAGCCACTTTTACTGCATACATTAACAGACATAGACCGATCTATATAAATAGCCTAGAATCGTCTCACGGAGCGTCACAGCGGTATCATACGAGATTAAATGATATATAGGAATTGTCAGAAAAAGGACGTCAGAACGAATAATTGTTCCAGCGTCCAGATTTTTGCCCTTTTCAAATGGGGTGTGATCTTTTTGGGTGAAAATTTTCCGGGAATCTAAAAAAATGGTCTAAAAAGGCGCGATTCCGTGATCCTTTAATTATTTTTGGTTTCAGCTATCGTTCCGCATGAAATCATTTTTGATTGATATCCTTTAACTTGTATAGTCATTTCCTGAGAATAATCATTCAACAACATATCTTTACATTCAATCAATACTTTAATGTTTTTCTCAGCATCACTATCTTTCATGTTGATGCCATTAATATAATACTGCACCTTCTTTCCTACCCCCAAAGTGAGAAAACAGAACTCACTTTGCTTAAGGTTTTCCTCTCCATCTATAAATGTCCTAAATCTCATATGAGTTGCATAGCCACCACCAACATTCTCAACCAATAAACATATAGATATATTAACCACATCTATCACTGGAGCCTCGATTGTATCATGAAAATTGAAAGGATATTTCAGATTTTCTTCATTTTCTTCAAAAAAGCCTTGAGTATCTCGCATACTGATTTGAAATGCAGGTCGAATAGATAATTTCTGTTGCAGATTCCTATTTTCTTCATTATCTTTTATTGTTAATTTTACACCTTCGTACGTAATATATCCTCCCGCCAGCCCTGCAATAATTGAACTTACAAATGTACCATAAAACCCAATCCAATCATTATCTTGCACGGCACACGGATTCTCAATTCCTACAATCAAGTTAATTAAACCGATACTCAAAATCGATACAATAACGGTAATTACAATGATTTTAGTGAATAATCTATTTTTGTTTTTCATATTATTTCTCCTCACCTGTATACTTATTTTGTAATCATACCATAAAACAAACCGGTGTACCACTAAATGCATCGGTTTAAATACTATATGTAGTTATTAATTTATTTACAATCTCCTATCGAACTTGTTCAAAAACTTCGTTCGCCACTCTGGATAATCATTATCCGGAAATTCCATCTCGTTTTTCAACGCCTTGGAAACTGCTTCCAAGTCATATGCAGTCGGCACTTCTTCGAGAATGCAACTTATATCATCATCCAGTGTATTGTCTTCATTTGTGTGCTTGTCCACTATTTTTATTACATCCTTTTCGTTAAGTAGTCTCATTCTTCCTCACTCCAATCTCTTGCAATATGTTGTCCGCACTCATTACAATATTCCATCTGTTCAGGCTCATTCATGCCCTCAGTGAAATAGCCGATATATGAGCCACAAGAAGGGCAATGCCACTCATCATTAAATCCAACTTCTTCATTGTATGGCTTCGGTACGCACACTGGTTTCTTCGCATTCTGCTTCCCCACCGCCTCCCGGCACTCTTCCACGGTGCCGCCACAATATTTCTTCAGGAAACCTTGTAGCCACTCAAAAAACGGTATTTCTTTTGGCTCTGCTGGGTATGTATTCTCTTTCCATAAAGTATGTGGAGCAACAACATGTTCGCCCCACGGAAGATATCTAGACATAAACCATTCAAATCCTGTTTTTCCGTACCTTGCATAATATAAATTGCCCATTCTTTTTCCAATATAATAATCATCTTCAGATTCACAGTAATAGAATTTAAGTACCTCATCTTCCCTTACTGACTTTCGGCACTCTTCCACCGTTCCGATTTCCCGGTACTGATGGATTTCTTCGAGGGTAGAGATTAAGAACTTTTCAAGATTTATCCTGTGTCGATCGGTATTTCCTTCATAATCGACAATATAGCTTTCATTTAATAGTTTTATCGCTTCTTTCTCTGTTATGGTTATCTTTTGCATTTCTCTTTTACCTATCATCTTCCGTAACCTCCACAATCTTTCCGTTCCGCATGGTGTACCATGTGTTTTCTTTGATATGTTCTCCATCCACACGTACCATTTTTGCTCCTTTCAGTTTCCAAGAATCCGGTTTCCAGTATTCACTTTCATCCCCTTCCCAGTCTGCTAGTACGAGAAAAGATCCTTTTACTCCACTTACTCGTCCTTTGTATCCCCAAGCAATGGCAATACTTTCTGGATCCTTTGCTGACGATGCTCCTTTGTATCCTGTCGCTGACGATGCTCCGCAGTGTCCTGTCGCTGACGATGCTCCGTAGTCCCCTGTCGCTGACGATGCTCCGTAGTTTCCTGTCGCTGACGATGCTCCGTAGTTTCCTGTCGCTGACGATACCCCCTTGTATCCTGTCGCTGACGATGCTCCGTAGTTTC
>OAWD01000337.1_pt1 | contig 35460 bp, 38 predicted proteins | sample 1495361 | NCBI WGS metagenome assembly OAWD01 (sample SAMEA2580130, study PRJEB22360) | human gut metagenome | biome: human gut; feature: human-associated habitat; material: faeces | place: Denmark | collected 2008/2010 | reverse complement strand
GCGGGTGGTTTATATTTCGCACGCTTCGCGAGCTCAACAGGGTCACGACCCATAATGATTTTTGGGGACATGTTCCGATCAATCGGAACATGTCCCCAATAGTTTGTGCAGATCCCTGTTTTCTATTCTGCGAGGTGTTTACTTTTCATGTTTTCAGCCAGTTTTTTCATCTCTTTTGCCGTACTTTGAACCGCCTCAGTGATCTTGGCGCCACCTAAAATCCTGGAAAGTTCCTGGATGCTCTCGTCCTCTCCGAGAAGCCGGATCTCCGTGGTAGTCTTATTGTCATTTATCTGTTTTTCGATCAGGTAGTGTGCGTCCGCCATGGCCGCAATCTGTGCCAGATGGGTAATGCACAGTACCTGATGACGTTTCCCGAGAAGCGCCATCTTTTCGGACACTTTCTGCGCGGTTCTGCCGCTGATTCCGGTGTCAATCTCGTCGAAGATGAGGGTTTCCACCTCGTCTTTATCCGCCAGCACGGATTTGACCGCCAGCATGATCCGGGAGAGTTCTCCGCCCGACGCCACCATACCGAGTGGTTTTTTCTTCTCCCCCGGATTCAGAGAAATCATAAATTCCGCCTCATCTCTTCCAGATTCGGTGTAATCCGGAAGAGGGCGGATCACAGTATCAAATTCCACGTTGAGGAAATTGAGATCAAGAATTCCCTGCCTGATCTCTTCTGAGAGGCCTCCTGCATAGCTTTCGCGGATTTCGGTAAGCTTGTTTGTCCACCGGTCCAGCTCCTTTTGTGCCACATCCTTCTTCTCTCGTAAGGATGCCAGATATGCATCATAATCCTGAAGAACCGCCAACTTCTTTTCGGTCTCCTCTGCATAATGCAGAATTTCCCCGATGGAGTTCCCATATTTTGTTTTCAAATGGTTGATCGTATTGAGCCGATTTTCCGTTTCGTAGAATTCCTCCTCGGAAAAAGAAAAGTCATCCTGGCTATCGGACAATTCCCGGTTGAAATCTCCAAGAAGACTTTCGATCTCCAGTAGTTCTCCATAGAGCTCTTCCATCTTCGGATCGTAGGATGACACTTCGGACATGGCGTGGATGGCTCGGCCAAGGGATGAGGAAGCTGACGTCTCGGAAAGCCCCCCTGTACACTCGTATGCCTCTTCCAGGCTTTCCATAATCTTCCTTGCGTTTCTCATCTTCTTATAACGGGATTCCAGTTCCTCATCCTCTCCCAAAATGAGGGCAGCCTCCCGGATTTCTTCTGCCTCAAAAGAGAGAAAATCTTCTTCTTTTTTCCGCTCGGTCTCTCCTTTGTCCGCTTCCTCCAAGACTCGGACTGCTTCCCTGTAGATCTGGTACGCTTCCCGTACCTGCTTTTTTACAGACTCTGCCTCGTCTTTTGCATAGGCGTCCAGGATTTCCAGATGCTTTTTCTTGTACAGTAAAGACTGGTGCTCGTGCTGTCCATGAATATCAATCAGAATCTCCGCTGCCTCTTTGAGCCGCCCAATTGGTACCATTTCTCCATTGATACGACTGATACTTCTGCCGTCCATGAGCTTCCGGCTCAGAGCTACAATTCCATCCTCCGGGACAATCTCAAGTCTCTCAAGCTTCTTCTGCTGCCGTGGATCACAAACGTAAAAGACCAGCTCCACCAGTCCATAGTCTGCTCCCTCCCGGAGCATAGCGGCACTGTATTTCCCTCCCAGGGCCAGGTGGACAGAACCAAGCAAAAGGGATTTCCCCGCTCCGGTCTCCCCGGTAAGAATATTCAGTCCTTCCTTCCACTCGACCTCCGCCTCTTCAATCAGCGCCAGATTTTTTACATGCAGACTTTGTAACATGTCTCCTCCCTTTTCTTTTATCCGTTTCCTGCCAGAGACCGTCTTACATGACCATTCCACGCAGACGATCCATCACGTTCACCGTCTCTTCTTTGCTGCGGACGGCACACATGATCGTATCGTCCCCGGCAATACACCCGGCGATCTCGTGCCACTGTAAGGCGTCGATAGCGGCTGCCACCGCCATGGCCATCCCCGGCACGGTCTTGATAATAAGAATATTCTCCGCCATATCCATGGAGGCGAATCCATCCCGCAGAATCCGGATGTACTTCTCACTCATCTCCTTGCCGTCGTGACGCAAAAGGGCGTACTTTTGCCTGCCATTCTCCGCAGGTACCTTTGTCAGCTTCAGATCTCGGATATCCCTGGATACTGTCGCCTGTGTCACCTTGAATCCAGCCTCATTTAAGCGTTCCGCCAATTCTTCCTGTGTCTCGATGTCATATTTTCGGATCAGTTCCACAATCTTTGCGTGTCTGTTTACTTTCATTCGGCTAATTTCCTTTCATTTTTTCCCTCAGTGTCTCCACAAAACTCAACTTGCTCAGTTTAATCAATTTCGTCACTTCCTGTGCTTTCTGGATTACTACCCGTTCCCCTGTGCGAAGCCGCATGATATCGGTACCGTCAAAGGTAACAATCGCTTCCTCCTCTTCCTTGTTCCTTCTGGATCCGATCTCCACCTCCACCAGATCCGCGTCCGAAACCACGATGCTGCTGTTATTCAGGGAATGAGAACAGATCGGGGTAATCAGAATCAGGGACGCCGTCGGTTCCACAATCGGTCCGCCTGCCGACAGGTTGTAAGCTGTGGATCCCGTCGGCGTGGAAATGATAAGGCCGTCTGCCTGATACGACGTCAGATACACACCGTTGACATAGAGGTTGAGCCGTACGATATGAAGGTTTTCGCTTCTTGTCACTACAATATCATTGAGGGCCACATCCGTCCGAAAGTCCTTGACTGTCCCAGAGAGCATCATCCGGTTTTCTACGGTGTAGCTCCCTTCCAGGAGCTGGTCGAGAGCCGGAAAGAGATTTTGCACCTCTACTTCCGTCAGATATCCAAGCGTACCCATATTGACTCCTAAAATCGGCACCTCCCGCTGCAGCAACTCCCGTGCCGCAAGGATGAGGGTCCCATCCCCTCCGATTACGACCGCACAGTCCACGTCCATTTCCTTTGTCTCCTCCCCGTCCAAAATACAATGGACGCCCCGGCTTTCCAGATAGGACGCCGCCTGTCTCGTAACTTTATGATGTTCGTCTTTTCCTTTATTTGTAATAATATAAACCTGTTTCATCTTTCTATTTTGCCAGTGTTCCAAAGGCCTCGGCCACGATGCCCTTCACCGCCTCCTCAGACGGCACGTCGCAGGCTTCCTCCCTCGCTTTCTTTAAATGGACGAGATATTCAATATTCCCCTCCGGTCCTTTGATCGGAGAAAAAGTCAGTTTCTTCACCGTAAATCCGATGGATGCGGCATAGTCCGTCACGGTATGGATCACTTCTTCGTGGGTGCTCTTCTCCCGTACAACGCCCTTTTTCCCGACCTTCTCCCTGCCTGCCTCAAACTGCGGTTTGATCAGCGCCACGATCTCTCCGCCCTCCGTCAGATACCGGTAAATCGGAAGGAGTACCTTGGTCAGAGAGATGAAAGACACGTCAATGGAGGAAAAATCGATCGGCTCTCCCAAATCCTCCGGGGTCACGTAGCGGATATTCGTCTTTTCCATACAGACGACCCTGTCATCCTGACGAAGCTTCCAGGCAAGCTGTCCTCTCCCCACATCAATGGCGAACACCTTTCTCGCCCCATTTTGCAGCATACAGTCCGTAAATCCCCCGGTAGAGGACCCCACATCCGTACAGACCTTATCCGCAAGCTCCACGTCAAACTCTTTCATGGCCTTTTCCAGTTTCAGTCCGCCTCTGCTGACGTACGGAAGGGCATGTCCTTTGACCTCGATGGACACATCCTCCGGAAATGTCGTCCCGGCCTTATCCTCCCGCTGTCCATCCACAAATACATTCCCGGACATAATCACCGCCTTGGCCTTCTCCCTGGACTCGGCCAGATTTCGCTTTACAAGCAATACATCCAGACGTTCTTTCATGTTCTATTGGTCTCCTTTATCTGATACTGTCTGATGCTGGATTCCTGCATAAACAGTAATAATCTTTTTGTAAATGGATTCTTCATCCAGCATCACTTCTTTTCTTAACATATCCACACTGCCGTGTTCAATATAATCGTCCGGGAGTGTAATCGTTACGACTTTGCAGGCAAGCTCCATCCGGCTCACATAATCCAGTACCCGCTCTCCAAATCCCCCGCTCTTTACATTTTCCTCAATCGTCACCAGAAGGATATGCTCCTTGGCAAGAGATGCGACGCACTCCTCGTCAAGCGGCTTTACAAACCGGGCATTCACAAGGCTTGCGTTTAAGCCGGCCTCTTTTAGCCTTTCCCGAACGTTCGCCGCTGTCTCAAACATATGTCCGACGCTTATGATAGCGATATCTTCCTCATCAAAAATGATCTCCGCCTGTCCGTAACGAACCCTCTGCCGGAACATTTTATAACCGTCGTATGCCGTTCCTCTTGGATAGCGGATAGCCACCGGGCCACCCGTATATCCGATAGCAAAACGAAGCATATCCGCAAGCTCCCATTTATTCTTCGGAGCCATCACCGTCATATTCGGAATCATGGACAGGTAGGACAGATCGAAGATTCCCTGGTGGGTCTCCCCGTCGCTTCCAACCAGTCCGCCCCGGTCCACCGCAAAGACGACCGGAAGATTCTGGAGTGCAACATCATGGATGATCTGGTCAAAGGCCCGCTGTAAAAAGGACGAATAGACCGCAAATACTGGCTTCAGCCCGCCGGCAGCAAGTCCCGCCGCAAAGGTCACGGCGTGCCCCTCCGCGATCCCCACGTCAAAACAACGGTTCCGGTATTTCCTGTGAAACGGCGCCAGTCCAGTTCCGTCCTCCATGGCCGCCGTAATGGCAACCAAAGACGGCTCCTTTTCCCCCATGTCGTACATCACTTTGGCAAACACATCGGTATAACTGTCTTTTTCTTTCTTTTTTAATGGTTTTCCGCTACGGATGTCAAAAGGTTCGGTCCCATGGAAACGAGACGGTTCCTTCTCCGCTGGAAGATAGCCTTTCCCCTTCTTTGTCAGCACATGAAGCAGCACCGGCCCTTTTACTTTCTTCGCCTCCCGAAATGCGCGGATCAGCTCTTTTAGGTTGTGGCCGTCCACCGGTCCTAAGTAAGTGATGCCCATGTCCTCAAAAAACATCCCCGGCACAAAAAGCTGTTTGATACTGCTTTTTGTCTTTCGCAGATGGATTAAAATCTGGTCTCCGCCGGATGGGATCTTCCGGATGGCCTTTTCCAGTCTTTTTTTCAGATTCGTGTAGGCATCCGCCGTCCGAATTCCATCCAGATACCGGGACATTCCGCCTACATTCTGGGAAATGGACATCTGGTTGTCATTGAGGACAATGATAAAATTCTTCTCCAGATGGGATGCATTGTTGAGAGCCTCAAACGCCATTCCTCCGGTCAGAGCGCCATCACCGATCACTGAAATCACGTGGTAGTCTTCCCCCCGGATATCCCGCGCCTCCACATAGCCAAGACCCGCAGAGATTGAAGTAGAGCTGTGTCCGGTGTTGAATGCGTCGCACTGACTCTCCTTACGTTTCGGAAATCCACTCATGCCTCCGTACTTTCGAAGCTCGTCAAAGCCTTCCCGGCGTCCGGTCAGAATCTTGTGGGTGTAGGACTGGTGCCCCACGTCCCAGATGATTTTATCCTCCGGCAGGTGGAAACAAAGGTGCATCGCCATCGTCAGCTCTACCACACCTAAGTTGGAGGCCAGATGTCCCCCGGTGCGGCTGATCTTTTCCACGAGAAACTCCCTGATCTCCTGTGCCAGTACGGGCAGATCTTCCTTTGCTATCTTTTGAATATCATTTTCTCTTTGTATCCTCTCAAGTACCACAGAAATCCCTCACTATTTCTTTCGATGTATCAATTCCCGGAGCAGTCTTGTCAGAAATGGATTCGCCACCGGAAGCCCCTCAAGAAGTGTAAGAGCCTCCTCCGAGATGACTTCCACGTCCCGCTTCGCCTGCTCCAGTCCTCTCAGTGTCACATAGGTCGTCTTTTCATTCTTTTCATCACTGTGGACCGGCTTTCCGAGCTTATCCGTCGTACTTGTCACATCCAGAATATCGTCCTGAATCTGGAACGCAAGTCCCACCTTAGAGGCGAGCCTCTCTATCGTCCGGATCTCATCTTTCGATGCCCCCGCAAGAACAGCTCCGATCATCATGGAGCTTTCGATGAGTGCCCCGGTCTTGAGTGCGTAAATAAAATCCAGCTTTTCCCTCTCGATCTGCCGCCCTGAAGAAGATACATCTACCACCTGGCCGCCGATCATACCGTAGACCCCGGCTTTCCCTGCAAGAATCGCGATCGCCTTTCCTATGACCGGCGCCGACTCCGGCTCCATCTCAAAAGCCGTGGCAGCCGTCTCAAAGGCATAATTCAGCAAAGCGTCTCCCGCCAGGATTCCCATGTCCTCTCCATAGACCACATGAGTCGTCCTGCGGCCTCTTCTATATTCATCGTTGTCCATCGCCGGAAGATCATCATGTACGAGGGAATAGGTATGGATCATCTCCTGGGCAGCCGCAAAAGGGCGAATGATATCCGACTTCCCTCCGAACATCCGGTAAGTTTCCAGCATCAGCATTGGACGAAGACGCTTCCCCCCTGCCATGAGACTGTACTCCATAGCCTCCAGGATCACCTTCTGGAATCCCTCCTGCTTTGGGAGATAGCTTTTTAATATCTCCTCGATCTCTGATACTTTTTCTTCCCGACTTGTTTCCCAATTATTCAAACTCATGTTTTTCTCCATTCTCATCCAGAATCCGCACCTTCTCTTCCACGGCGCCGATCTGCTCGTCACACTGTTTCAAAAGCTCCATCGCTTCCGCATAATACCGGAAAGAATCCTCCAGAGAGATTTCCTCTGACTGCATCTTTTCCTGGATATCATCCAGCTTTTCAAAGATTTCGTTAATCTCCATCGTCTTTTTTTCTCGTCCTTTCCACGACCGCATCGATCGTTCCATCTCTCACATAGAGAGTCAGATGCTCTCCCTGCCGAACCCCGCTGATGCTTCGCACCGCCTGTTGGTCTTCTCCTGTCACGAACGCATAGCCCTGATTGAGCTTTCCCATCGGGGAAAGTCCCGCAAACACTTCCATTTGCATTGCCAGTCTCTGACGGTTCCGTTGGATTTTCCACTCCATCTTTTCCCGGACCCGAAGCTCCAAATCCGCAAGCCGTCTCCGCTGTCCTGCAATCTGTACGCCCGGATGAAGTCTCCGGAAAATCTCCTGCTCCTTTGAAAGCTGCATCCGGATCGTCTGAATCCGCCTTTCCATCTCTCTTTGAAGCGTCAGCATGCGTTTCTCTTTCTCCTCTTTGACGGCGCATGCGTCAAACACTGCAAGTTCTGCCGCCGCAGACGGCGTTGGAGCCCGAAGATCCGCCACATAATCCGCAATCGTCGTATCCGTCTCGTGTCCTACCGCTGAGATCACCGGTACCGGGCAGTGAAAGATGGCTCTTGCAACTTCTTCCTCATTGAAGGCCCAAAGATCCTCCATCGAGCCTCCGCCCCGACCGACAATGATAACGTCCACGTCCTCTTTCTCAAGTCGACGGATTGCCGCCGCAATGCTTGGCGCCGCCTCTTCCCCCTGCACCAAAGCTGGGGAAAGCAAAAGCTTTACATAAGGATTGCGCCGTTTCGCAATGTGAATGATGTCACGGATAGCGGCTCCTGTCGGTGCAGTCACGATGCCGATCGTCTTTGCATAGGGTGGGATCGGCTGTTTATATTCCGGGGCAAACATCCCCATCTCCTCCAGCTCCTCTTTGAGCTCCTGAAATCTCTGTGTCAGAAGCCCCGCCCCGTCTAAGACAATCTCCCTGGCATATAGCTGATACGTGCCGTCACGTTCGTAAGTGGAAATGGATCCAAAGACTACCACCTGCTGGCCGTCCTGCATCCGAAACGGAAGCCCTTTTCGGTTCCCCGCAAAGAGGATGGCAGAGATCATCCCTGATTCATCCTTGAGGGAAAAGTAAACATGTCCCTTTGGATGATATTTGCAATTTGACACTTCCCCCCGGACATGGATACGGTTTAACAGAAAGTCCTGGGTGAACATATTTTTAATGTACTGGTTGACCTGACTGACCGTATATACATTTCCCATCGTCTCTTACGCCGCGATCTTTGCCAGAACGCCATTGATGAAAGACGGTCCCTCGTCGCTGCTGTACTTCTTCGCAAGCTCTACCGCCTCGTTAATCGCCACCTTGACCGGAATGTCCTCATCCCACTTCATCTCATAGACGGCAAGCCGTAAAATCGTCAGGTCTGCCTTATTCATACGTCCGGTCTTCCATCCGGTTGTCTGCTCATTGATCAGAGCGTCAATCTCCGGAATCAGTTCCTCGACCTTACGACACTTCTCCTGGATATACGCCTCATCCGTCTCACTGACTTCACGTTCCGTTTTTAAAAGCTCCATGTACAGTCGTCCCTGCTCTAAAAGCTCCTCCTGTGTATGAAACTCCCTCCCAAATAACATTCTGAAAATGTGTTCTCTGATTTCTGATCTTCCCATATTCCTTCCTTTCTGTCTTCTCCCGGCGAAAGCTTTCGCCTTACCCGGAACTCAAAAAAAGGGGTATCATCCCGACACCCCTCATTATACTGTACTTTCTGCCTTCCGGCAATCTTTCGTGCATAAAAACACATAACATCGTATATTTATTCTTGACAATGTGCGGGGTTAATTTTCTGTATCGTCGTCAACTCCTGCGACTTTGATATTGACATCTGCAACGGAAAGACCTGTCATATTCTCAATGGCGGCCTTGACTTTCTCCTGTACCCTGGAAGATACCTCCATGATATTCTCCCCAAAACGCAAATTCAGTGACAAAGATACGGTCACCACTCCGTCGAGGACGTCCACCTTCACTCCCTTGGAGAGATTCTTCTTTCCAAGCTTGCTGATGAGATCTCTCGTAGATGTGCCTGCCATGGAGGACACCCCGTCCACTTCCATCGCCGCAAGACCGGCTATAATCGCCACGACTTCATCGGCAATCTGTACCTGTCCGATCTCTTCTTCCTGGATCGTATAGGTATTTCTCTCTTCTTTCCCCATATCTGAAACCTCCTCATATCGGTGATACTGCATGTTTCCTGTACATAGAATACACAATTACTGTATCCATTATACCAAATTCCGTCGTTGCTTACAAGGCTCTTGTTCACGATTTTGGAGGTTCTCTGTAACAATTCCTATTGTCTTTTTTGATTATGAGCGTCCAAACTCGGAAAGCCGTAAGCCCTCGTTTCGCTCCAGCGTCATCCGAATACTCCACTCGTGTACGAATAGAAGCAATGGGCGGCCTTTTAAATCCTTGATCTTCTTCATATCGGATGTTCCTGTGAGACGATCCATATCGATCTCCTCATTTTCAATCCACCGAATATACTCGTACGGCAGCGTCTCCAGAATAATCTCTACCCCGTACTCGTTTTTCAATCGGTATTTCAGAACGTCAAACTGCAGAACGCCGACTACACCGACAATGATCTCTTCCATTCCCGTATTGAACTCCTGGAAAATCTGGATGGCACCTTCCTGGGCAATCTGGTTGATTCCCTTGATGAACTGTTTCCGCTTCATAGTGTCCACCTGGCGTACCCTTGCGAAATGTTCCGGAGCAAAGGTCGGAATCCCCTCGTAAGCATAACGCTCCTGACTCGTCGTGATCGTATCCCCAATGGAGAAAATACCCGGATCAAAAATACCAATAATATCCCCGCCATAGGCTTTCTCGATCATCTTCCGCTCACTTGCCATCATCTGCTGCGGCTGGGAGAGACGAACTTTCTTCCCACCCTGGATGTGGAAAGCGTCCATCCCGGCGTCGAATTCCCCGGAGCAGATCCGCATGAAAGCGATACGGTCCCGGTGCGCTTTATTCATATTGGCCTGGATCTTAAAGACAAAGGCAGAAAAGTCCTTCTCTGTCATCGGATCAATATCCCCTTTGTCCGAATGTCTCGGAAGCGGAGAAGTCGTCATCTTCAGAAAATGCTGTAAAAATGTTTCCACCCCGAAATTGGTGAGGGCTGATCCGAAGAATACCGGAGAAAGCTCCCCACGGTCCACCATCTCCTGATCAAACGTTGCGCTTGCCCCGTCCAGAAGCTCGATTTCCCCAAGAAGCTGGTCTTTCTGCTCTGGGTCCAGGTACTGATCCACATCCGGATGATCCACACGAATCTTCTTCACTTCTCCGGTTGTCGTTCCTTTCTTCGTATCGAAGAAAAGTTCAATCTCCTCCTCGTTCCGGTCATAAACCCCCCGGAACGCTTTTCCGGAACCGATCGGCCAGTTGACCGGACAGGTGGCGATGCCAAGCTCCTTCTCAATATCGTCCAGAAGCTCGAATGTGTCCATGGCCTCCCGGTCCATCTTGTTGATAAAAGTAAAAATCGGAATATGGCGCATGACACAGACCTTGAATAACTTTCTTGTCTGTGCCTCCACACCTTTAGACGCGTCGATCACCATCACCGCCGAATCCGCCGCCATCAGCGTCCGGTACGTATCCTCCGAGAAATCCTGGTGTCCCGGCGTATCCAGAATATTGATGCAATATCCGCCATAATTAAACTGTAGTACCGAGGAAGTAACTGAAATTCCTCTCTCCTTTTCAATTTCCATCCAGTCTGACACCGCATGTTTTGCGGTCGCCTTACCCTTTACGGAGCCCGCCTGGTTGATGGCTCCTCCATATAATAAGAACTTTTCCGTCAAGGTCGTCTTCCCGGCGTCCGGGTGGGAAATAATGGCGAAAGTTCTCCGCTTTTTTATTTCATCTGTAATCTTTGACATGATATTCTCCTGTATTTTTTCTTATTCTTCCCGGAATCTTCCAAATGATTCCACGCAATTAATTATTGTAGCATATCCGCCTTAAAATCCGCAATAGCTTTCTTTACTGAGCTATCCCTGTATTTCTATTCCTGTTCTTCGGCTGTTTCTTTGCCGTCCTCGCTGTCTGTCGTTTTTCCCTCTGTCGACGTATTTTCATTCTGGGCAGTATTCTGATCCGCCTTCTTACTCATCGGTGTGATCACGATATTCTCCGGGGCAACCCCTGTCTTTCTTGTCACAATATCCTCAATCTGAGCCCGGTTTGCTTCCGTCATTTCCACGTTTCCAACAACCACGTCCGCCTGTTCGTCACTGACATTTACTACCGATTCGGTAAAGCCTTTCGATGCAAGCAGTGTCTCCGCAGCTGACTCCTGCTCCGCAACCTTTGTCAGCTCTATCATCTGATTGATAGCATCTTGTTTCTGTTCTTCTGTCACTGAAGTGCTGTCGATAATCCCCTGAAGGGTCTCCTTATTCTTCGCCCGCACCTGCTCTCTGGATACTTTTGCCTGCGCCACAGTATTTTTGACCTCTCCGTTTGTAAGTACTGCTTCTCCTGGTGTTCCTTCCACATCTCCGTCTGTTTCAGACGCGTCTTGATCCTGACTTTCAATATCTCCCGATCCGGTCTCGATGTCCTCCTCGGAAATATCGAGAAGTTCGCTGTTTGCCTGTTGTGCTGTTTTCGTGTCATCCTTATCCGAAAACAGCTTCCCCGAATAATTCAGATACCCTGCCGCCGCGATCATCAGGGCGAGTGCCGCCACAATCACCTGATTTTTCTTAATCAATCGTTTCACCGTCATTCCTCCTGCTTTTCCTATTTCATCTTTACTACCTTAATCTTATGTGACTCCACAGAAAATAATGCCTCCACCGCTTCTGTAATCTCCTGTACGACAACCGGCTGATCTCCTCCCTCACAGAGAACTACCACTCCTTCCACAGTGGGGACAAGCTCCTTTTTGACATAAGGCGTCTGTCCCACCGTCGTCTCTTCGTAGACGGTCGTCTCGTTTTTCGTTCTTTGTTTCTCATCCTCCGCCGTCTCCTCATCCTTTTCCACTACCTTCTCTGAGGAAGAGGAAACGGTCATCATCACCTTGACCTTTCCTGCCCCCTCCATCCGGGAGATCACCTTCTCCAGTTCAGATGCGGCTCTTTCGGCGTAATCTTCGTACTTTTCTTTTTCCCCGGTATCGCTTTTGGTGAGTTCTTCTTTTGTCTCCTGATTCTTCTTGTCTGAGACAGGCATCGCAATCACTAAAAGCAAAAGCCCTGCAAGAAGCACCAGAAGCCATTTATTCTTCATTGGAAGTTTCCCGTTCTCCAGAAGCTTCTGAAGCCATGTCCTGTTCCCATTCAAGATATCCCTCCTCCGCAGATTCAAACACTTCCCTTGCCCGTTCCATCTCCCTCACATTCTGGTGGTACTCGATGCTGTGGTATATTCGGTCAAATTCCTCTTCCAGATGAAAGATTCCAAACACCGGTCTTGCCAGAAGGAGAATTAATACCAGACCCGTAAAAAAGCGAATATACTTTTTGTAGTCCGAATCCGGGATGATCTGCATCAGCATTGTCATCAAAATCAGATAAAAGACAAGATTTTTTATCCAGTCATATATATATGTAAACATGTCTCCTCCTATGACCGAATGGCCGCCACAATCACAATCGTAATCAAAAACAGCACCGCGCTTGTGTATACCGTCTTTAAAAGCAGCACTGCCGCATCTCCTGCTCCCGCCACGCACCCGATAATACGTGAGTCCGAGACCGGCTCTAAAAGTGCTGCCAGCAGTTTATAAATCAGCGCCAGCACGGCAATCTGAATGACCGGAATCAGACAGATTCCCACACAGATAAGCGCCCCGGCTACTCCGATACCGTTCCGGATCAATGTCAGCGCCGACATGACAATCTCCGTCATTCCACCTAGCGTATTGCCGATACCGGGAATGGACTCCAGCCCCCTTTGCAGACCGCTTCTTCTCACCTCATCAATCACGGGGCTTAAGAGCCCCTGAATGAGATTCACCCCCATGACCCCTACAAGAATCGTTTTTAAGATCCAACTGATGATGGTTTGTCCAAGCTCCGCAAACCGCCCCAAATAGGGTTCCGGCGAAAGTTCGTCCATCAACCGGATCATCAGATAAACATGAATCAAGGGCAGTACAAAGGAACAGACAACCGACTGCACAAGATATATCAAGAACAGCATCAGATTATAAAAAACCAGTGAACTGCCGCTTCCCGTGACAACAGCCGCCGCCATCAGATAAACCGGGCAGAGCGCCTGCATAAAATCCGTCAAAAGAGTCAGACTCTTCGTCACGGAATCGATCATCACCTCAAAGGTCTGAAGCAGCAAGGTGATGAGAAGCAGATAGAGAATAAAAAAGCCTGTATCCGCCGCCTGCCCTGCCGCAAACACCTGGCTGAAATTGGCAAAGACTGCCGCAATCAGTGCAATGACGAGGATGTGAAGCATGGCCGTCTTGTTTTCAGAAAGGACCGAAAAGACCGTCCCGCCAATTCCCCGTCCCGCCATCGCAAGAGCCCCGGTCACATCTCCGGAAAGCAGCGTTTCCACAAGCTCGGTAAATTCGATCTGTTCTTTCTGAAAGATCTCGTCCATCATCTTATCCACATCACGAAAATCCATCTCGTCTATCCATTCCCTTGCGGCCTCTGGGACTGTTTCCTCCTCCGGCTCTTCTGCTGCTTCTGCCCGGATGGATCCCCACACCAGGAGAACCCCTAAAAGCAGCAGCAAAAGAATCAGCCCTTCTTTCTTCCTCACGATAAAAACACCTCGATGGTCCTAAGAAGCGTCAGAAGCACCGGCATCCCCAAAGCCAACACCGACAGTTTTCCAAAGAGCTGGATCTGGGATGCAATCGTCTGGTATCCGGAATCCTTACAGATATTGGAGGCAAACTCCGCCACATATGTGATGCCCAGCATCTTTAAGAGTACACCCAGATAAGATCCTTCGATCTGCAAGAAAGAGCCGATCTCCCTGACTGTCGCAAGTACCGTGTCGAGTTTCCCCAGAATTCCCGCCGCCAGCAAAAGCCCTGCGGCAATACTGACGTAAATTCCATATTCCGTTTTACCGCCCTTAAACTGAAGAGCAATGAGCGCCGCACAGACGCCTGCCGCCGCTGCTTTTTGTATCGTCATGCTTTCCCTCCCTTCTCTTTACCTGCGACTTGTATCTGTACCATTTGTCACAAGGCAAACAGACGCCTCATTGTTTCAAACAGATCATAAATATACGGCACAATCCAGATCAGAACGAGGATCAAGCCTGCAAGGCTTGTTAAAAATGCCTGTTCCTCCCTTCCGCTGTGCTTTAGTACCTGGCTTAACACGGAAACCAAAATCCCGACCGCCGCGATTTTAAAGATCAGACTGACACTCATACGCACTTCCTTCCCTTCTTCTTTCTTACAGCAGCAGGATCGTCAAAAACACCCCGCCAAGCACTCCCAGACAGCTTCCGATCCTCCGCTTCGGTCCGATCTGGGATTCTGCCTCCCGGATCCACGTCTCCCACCGTTCCCCGGAAAGCTTAAGCGTCCCGATCTGCATGTCCAGATCCAGATACCCGGTCTGCCCGCCAAGGGAGAGAAACTGCTCCCACTCCTCGTCTGTCATCCCCCGCTCTCTCCGGTAGGATTCCAAGGTCCCGGATGTGTAGGATCGGAACCATTGGGGAAACTGTAAGCTTCCCTGCTCTTCAAAGGCACGGTGTGCCTGTACAAACAGTGAAGCATACGGCTCTTTGATCCGCGAGGACACCTCCAGCATCACCTCCGGAAACGGCTCCTTCGTGTACTGGATTTCGCCCCGGATCATCCGGTACAACTCTCTTAAGAACCTCAATTCCTCAAGATGCAGATTTAATTTCCGTCCGTACCCGATCCCCAAAGCCGAGCACCCCGCAATCACAAAGGCGGCTCCAAACAGCTTCAGAAACATGGCTGTCCCCTCCTGTCGTATATTCCATCAAGAAGACCGGGCCTGTCTCCCTGACGCAAAACAATGTACCTCTCAAACCGCTCCTCCTGGATGAGCTGCCCCAGCACCGGCTTTTGCCGGAGCTCTTCCACAGAGTTCCCGTGAGCTGTCACAATCATCCGACACCCACAGTGCATGGCATACTCGATTGCCTCCACATCCTCTTTCGTCCCAATCTCATCCGCGGCCACCACTTTTGGCGTCATAGAGCGGATCATCATCAGCATACCCTCTGCTTTCGGACAAGCATCAAGAACATCACTGCGAAGTCCGATATCATTTTGCGCTGCTCCCAGATAGCATCCCGCGATCTCCGAACGCTCGTCCACCACACCGACTGTACATCCTTTCACATAGTCGTTCCCATCGGAGACCTGTCGGATGATGTCCCGCAGAAGCGTCGTCTTACCGCATCCCGGCGGCGAAATAATCATGGTATGACATAATTCTTTCTGGTTGGCAATGTAAGGGAATACCTTGTTCGCGCAGCCTTTTACCTCGTGTGCCGCCCGGATATGTACCGAGGAGACATACCTGAGATTCCGGACCCTGTCCTGCTCCGTAATCGCCTTACCTGCCATCCCTACTCGATGACCACCCTCAATGGTCAAAAATCCCTTTCTCATCTCTTCCTCAAACGCATAGGGTGAATACCTGCTCATGTAATTTACGATCTCCTTCAGTTCCTCCCTGCCAGCCGTATAGTTCACCCGAACTTCCTTCCCTCCAAGGTAGACACAGACAGGCTTTCCCACACGGATACAGATCTCCGTCACCTGTTCAAAGTCCAGATCTTCCTGCATCATCACCTGATCCACCATCCGCTTCAATCGCTCCGGAAGAATCCGAAAAATCTGCTCTTTCTTATTGCTCACTACTTTCCACCACCTTTTACAACACAATATATGTGGACAACCGGAAAATATGACTAACAAAACCGGAACATACTTCATCCCTAGGAACAACTCCCTTTTTTCTATAAATATAAAATAGAAAAATGATCAAAAGGTGCAGAAAAAGGATGTTGTTTTTCTATTTCCCATGATACAATGATCATAAGTGTTCTTTCCCTGGTTTTACGTATTTACTATCGGGGCAAAAAAGAAAAGGAGGAGAATTGACAGATGAATATAGAAGTTCGTACTTATAGACATGAAGATGTCCCTGCCATGACGGCCATCTGGAATCAGGTGGTGGAGGATGGCATCGCTTTCCCGCAAGAGATCCTCTTAGATGATGTAAGCGGGCCGGCTTTCTTTGCCGAGCAGACAGACTGTGCTGTGGCTGTGGATACGGGCACGGACGAAGTGTGTGGACTTTACATCCTTCATCCGAACAATATCGGACGATGCGGCCACCTTGCCAACGCCAGTTATGCAGTATCAAGGGACAAACAGGGATTTCATATCGGCGAAAAGCTGGTTCTCCACTCCTTACAACTCGCAAAAGAATATGGTTTCCGTGTCATGCAATTTAATGCAGTAGTCGCTTCCAACATACACGCCCGTCACCTTTATGAACGATGCGGCTTTGTATCTCTCGGAGTGATCCCAGAGGGATTCCGGATGAAAGACGGTCATTTCGAGGACATCTGTCCGTACTACCGCGTTCTGTAAATCTTAGTCCAAATAGAAAAAAAGCATATCAGACAGGCTTTCCCCTTCTCTGATATGCTTCTTTTTGTATTGTATACACTCCAAAGTCCGGGCTTAAATGGTACAAAACACCCTTGTTTCCTATTTACAGCAACCGTTTGTAATAAGATTCTGCCGTATAGAGCGCTGCCGCCGGGTTATGACCGAGTACCCGGTCTTTCGTCACTGCCGTGGTGACCGGTGCGTCCGAGTGCTTATAGAATAAACTGTCATGGCCGACACAGAGACCGACAACAACATTCAGATCTGTCTTCTCCTTGTTCAAATACTTCGCCTGCAAAACCGGATTGCACATATGGCATCCAATTTCCTGACATTCTTCTGGTATCCCAATTCTCGTCTTATCTACAGCCCCGATTTTACATGCGACTCCGATGACTTCCAGGTCATGGCCTCTCAATATTTTTGCAAGCGTTCTGCTCTCACGGATCAGTCCGACGCAGGTGGCGATTCCGATTTTCTTCGCCCCGATTTTCCCGGAAAAGGCGATGATCTCCTCCACCCGCGTCAGTTTCAGGTAGCCTTCATACTCAACCTCTGCCGCAGCAATAGCAAGCTTCTGATCTTCCATATCTTCATAACAGGCAATCGCCTCCTGTAAAAGATCCGGGTTCAACGATGTTGTCAGGCAGAAATCCGGACGCTTGCCATCCTTTCTTTCGCAAGCTGTCACCGCACAGTCCACGCAGGATCTTCTGATCATTTTTTCTTCCATTTTGAGTTCCTCCTACTTCTCTTCTCATTTTCCTTCTACAGTGAAATACTCTTTTTTAAAAAAGCTCCCATGTCTTTTGCAGACACAGGAGCTTTGAAATCTATTGAATGACATTATCTGTTTTCCGGCGCAACGTCTTTGATACTGAAGCTGATTCTTCCCATCTTATCTTTTCCAAGACAGACTGCCTTGACCTTGTCACCAAGTGTAAGCACGTCTTCTACATGGTCGATGCGCTGTTTGCAGATCTTGGAAATATGAACCATTCCCTCTTTGCCAGGAGCAAATTCCAGAAACGCGCCAAAGTCTTTGATGCTGACTACTGTTCCTTCCAATACCTGCCCTGCCTCGAAGTCTGTCACAATAATCGTGATAAGACGCTTTGCCTCATCCATCATCTCTTGATCTGTACCGCAAATGGATATATTACCTTCATCAGAGATGTCGATCTTCACACCTGTTTTCTCAATGATGGCGTTGATCGTCTTTCCTCTCTGACCTACTACATCGCCAATCTTCTGCGGATCGATGTTCATCTGGATGATCTTCGGAGCGTATTTTCCAACTTCCGGTCTCGGCTCTGCGATTGCTTTATTCATCACCTCATCGATGATATAGAATCTCGCCTCTTTTGTGCGGGCAACAGCTTCCTCAATAATCGGTCTTGTCAGTCCGTGGATCTTAATATCCATCTGGATCGCTGTAATTCCCTTGTGGGTACCAGCCACCTTAAAGTCCATGTCTCCAAAGAAGTCTTCCAGTCCCTGGATATCCGTCAGAACGATATAATCATCATCTGTTTCACCTGTCACCAATCCACAGGAAATACCTGCCACCGCGCTCTTGATCGGTACGCCCGCTGCCATGAGGGACATACTAGATGCACAGACACTCGCCTGAGATGTGGAGCCGTTGGACTCGAATGTCTCGGAAACCGTGCGGATTGCATACGGGAACTCTTCTTCTGATGGAAGTACCGGTACAAGGGCACGCTCTGCAAGCGCTCCATGTCCAATCTCACGGCGCCCCGGTCCTCTGGACGGCTTCGTCTCTCCTACGGAGTAGGACGGGAAATTGTAGTGGTGCATATAGCGTTTGGAAGTCTCGGACTCGTCAAGGCCATCCACCCTCTGCGCCTCGGAAAGCGGCGCAAGTGTAGTAATATTACAAATCTGTGTCTGCCCTCTTGTGAACATCGCGGATCCATGGACTCTCGGAATCAGATCGACTTCTGCCGCAAGCGGGCGGATCTCATTGATCGCTCTTCCGTCAGGACGCTTGTGATCCTTAAGAATCATCTTGCGGACAGTCTTTTTCTGATACTGATAGAGCGCCTCGCCAACACGTGGAAGCCACTCTTCGTTCTCCGCAAAAATCTCCTCCAGACGGTCCTGGATAGTACGCACATTTGCCTCTCTCGTCTGCTTGTCATCTGTGAATACAGCTTCTTCCATCTCCTCTGCCGGAATAATCTTCTGGATCTCTTCCATCAGATCAGCCGGTACCGCAAAGCTTTCATACTCATGCTTCGGCTTACCACACTCTGTTACGATCTGGTCAATAAAAGCAATCACCTTCTGGTTCACTTCGTGAGCCGCAAAAATCGCTTTGAGCATCACTTCTTCCGGCACCTCGTTCGCTCCGGCCTCAATCATAATGACCTTTTCTTTTGTGGACGCGACAGTCAGCTGCATATCGGATACCGCTTTTTCTTCGGCCGTCGGATTAAAGACAAACTTTCCATTTACTAACCCTACCTGTGTGGAGGCTGTCGGCCCGTCAAACGGAATATCAGAAATCGATACCGCAATCGCAGAGCCAAGCATTGCAGTCAGCTCCGGGCTGCAGTCCTGATCCACAGAAAGTACCAGGTTCTCCAGCGTCACATCGTTTCTGTAGTCCTTCGGGAAAAGCGGGCGCATCGGTCTGTCGATGACACGGTCCGTCAGGATTGCGTTCTCGGACGCCTTCCCCTCTCTTTTATTAAATCCTCCAGGGATCTTTCCGACCGCATACATCTTTTCGTTATACTCTACATTCAGCGGAAAGAAATCAATCCCTTCCCTTGGTTTCTCGGAAGCTGTAGCTGTAGAGAGTACTGTCGTCTCTCCGTAGTGCATCAGCGCGGCTCCATTTGCCTGCTTTGCCACTCTGCCGATATCAACACGCAGTGTGCGTCCGGCAAGTTCCATCTCAAATGTCTTATACATATGATCCTCCTCTAGTTTTGATAATTTTTCTGCGGAGAATCCCGAAACTACTGAAAAACAGGCCATAGGCTGGTATGCTTTTCAGTGGTCCCGGATCATTTCCCCGCAACCGGTCTTTCTGACCATGACATGTTTCAGGTGCCGAAAAGCTCCGGTACGATAAACAGTATAAAAGGGAACGGAAATGATGTTCCGTCCCCTTTTGAAGTGCCGACTATTTTCTGAGTCCTAATCTTTCAATCAAAGAACGGTATCTTTCGATATCTTTTTTCTTTAAATATGCAAGAAGACCACGTCTCTGACCTACCATTTTCAAAAGACCTCTTCTGGAATGATGATCCTTTGGATTTGCTTTGAAATGTTCTGTTAACTCGTTGATTCTGGCTGTCAGGATAGCTACCTGAACTTCCGGAGATCCTGTGTCTCCTTCGCTTCTTCCATACTCAGCAATAATCGCTGCTTTCTTTTCTCTGTCGATCATGTCTTTATCCTCCTTTATTTTGAAACGCCGGATATCAGGCGGCGGTCGGAGTCCTCCGTCCACTGGATATCGGCTCACTCATACTTGTTGAGTATATCATGTCATCCTTGTGGATGTCAATTCTTTTTCTGCTTTTTTGTTTCGCTCTCCAGCAGTGCGCGCCTGCTCTCCATCGTGAGCAAAAAATGCCTTTTCCCCTCCCAGATATCCTCCTCAATCTGGCACTTTAATTCCTCCACGTCCTCAAACTTTTCTTCCGGTCTCAGATAGTGGTAAAGATGGAGGACAACCGCCTTACCGTTTGCTTCCTCTTTCTTTTCATAACAGAAAAGGTGCACGGAAAGAATCGTCTCTCCCCCCTTGGATACAGTCGGTTTCTGCCCGATATTGCATACTCCCTGATACCACTCCTGATCTACATGAAGCTTGCAGACATAGGCTCCGTTTGGAGGCAGTATCTTTTCCTGGCATGGATAAATGTCCATAGTCGGATAGCCGATTTCCCGTCCCATTCCGGCTCCTTTTTGTACGGTTCCCGCAATCGTATACGGATAACTCAACAGACGGTTGACAAGATCGATATTCCCTGTCTTCATTACCTCTTTCACATAAGTGCTGCTTACAATCCGCTCCCCGTAGTATTCGTTCGGAATCACTTCCAGGCAATAACCGTACCGCTCCTGAAATTTCGCAAGCATCGCTACATCTCCCCGCCGGTCATGGCCAAATCGGAAATTTTCTCCTACCACAATATATCTGGCATGGAAAAGTCCGGAGAGAATCTTTTCAATGAAAGTCTCCGCCTCCATCTCTTTGACAGAAAGGAACGGGCATTCGATCAGATAATCCACCCTTCCTTCCAGGCGAATCGCCCGCTCTTCATTGAGCATCAGCCTCTTCTGATCAAGGTGACGCATCTTTTTGAATTCCGTCATTTCGAAAAAACAAACAACACTTTTTAAATCCGGCTCCCGCTCCACGTGCTCCATAATCCGCTCCACCAGTTTTCGGTGTCCACGATGCAGACCGTCAAATTTCCCAAGGGTCACGGCGGTCCCGGCGTCTTCTCTGTAATGTTCAAATCCTGTAATATATTGCATGTTCTTTCCTCTTTATCTTCATTCCGGGCTTCTGATTACTCTGGGCTGTAAAACATCTTTTCTACCGCATAGCTCTCCCGGCTTCTGCGGTAAATGTATAGCGCAAGGAACGTTCCGTCCGAACCGTAGACCCGGATCTGTTCTCCGTCTTCAGGACACAGATTTTCACCATCTTCAAGCTGCCCTTTACGAAGCGGATTACCATTATAAACGGACTTCTCCTGACCTGCTTTTATCGTCACCCTTCTGATATCCGGGAACATGGCATCGATAGGAATGAGAATCTCCCCGATCCGTCCCGATTCCAGATACTCCCCGATCTCAGAGAGTGTATGGCTCGTCGCAAGGGTAAACGCTCCCGATTTTGTCCGAAGCAGATCCCCCATGCATCCGCCGCATCCTAATTTTCTGCCAATATCATAGCAGAGTGTACGCACATAGGTCCCTTTGGAACAGACCACCTCAAAGCGGACTTCCGGAAGATGCGTATCGAGGACCCGCAGGGAACGAATCTCTACCCGACGGGCTTTCCGCTCCACTTCCCTGCCCTCTCTTGCTAATTCATAGAGTTTTTTGCCTCCCACTTTCAGTGCTGAATACATCGGCGGAATCTGGTCATAACTCCCCAGGAAAGAAAGAATCGCCTCCTCCACCTCTGCTTTCGTCAGATGGTTTGTCTCCGTTTCGTTCAATATTTGACCACCCAGATCCTGCGTGTCCGTCTCCTTTCCAAGCACAAGAACCGCCTCATAGGCTTTCTCCTTGTCCGTCATCATCTCGCAGAGCCTGGTGGCCTTGCCAAGACAGACAGGAAGGACGCCTTCCGCATCCGGATCGAGGGTTCCGGTGTGCCCGATCTTTTTCTGCCTTGTCATTCCCCGAAGCTTCGCAACCACGTCGTGAGATGTGAACCCTTTTTCTTTTCTTACGTTTAAAATTCCGTGGATCATGCCCCATCCTCCAACTGGAGGGAGATCTGATTCATCAGGTTGTTGACCGCGTCATAAACGGTTCCACGAAAAGTAAGGCCCGCCGCTCTGACATGACCGCCCCCGCCAAAATACCGTGCCACCTTGCTGACGTCCACCTTTTCCTTGGAGCGGAGGCTGACTTTGAATTCCCCACTTTCCAGCTCATAGAGGAAAATAGCGACTTCCACGCCTGCCGTCACTCGAAGCTGACTGACAATACCTTCCAGATCCTTCGCCTTCACCCCGAAAAAGCTCATGCTTTTCTTCGTGATATAGGAAAAGATGACCTTGCCGTTCATCAGGCGGATGCTTTCCAAAAGCGCCTTACCAAGCACCTGATTTTGTGCATAGGTCTTTTCAAAAAAGGTTTTTTCGATAATCTTCGGTCCGTCGATTCCTTTTCGCAGAAGCTCGGCTCCCGCCTCCATGGTGGATGGCTTCGTGCTGGAATACTGGAATACTCCTGTATCATGTACAATTCCAAGATACAGCGCTTCCGCAACCTCTTTTGTGATCTTTTCTTTGTCCATCAGATTATAGATCAGTTCCGAAGTGGAGCTGGCATCCGGAACAATCTGGTTCACATCCGCAAATGACTCATTGCTTACATGATGGTCAATGCAGACCGTCTTCTTAGCCTTTTCAAACAGAGTGCCCGCAAATCCAAGCCGCCCTACATCCCCACAGTCCAGAGCAAAAAAGACATCATATACCATGTTTTCCGGCAAGCCATGGCAAATCTCATCCGCCCCTGTCAGCATGTGGAAGGAATTCGGGATCTCCTCTAAATACACATCCACTGCAACTTCTGGAAAATACAGCCCGATATACTGGTAGAGCGCCAGACAGGAGCCGGTACAGTCCCCGTCAGGACGTACATGACCCGCAATGCCGGCCCGTTTTGCTCCTTTTAGTACTTCGTAAAGCTTTACCATATTATTCTTCCTCTTTCTCCTGCCACTTCGTGATGTCATCTATCTTCTTGGACATCGCTACCCCGTACTCAATCGACTGATCCAGGACAAAACGAATCTCGGGGGTATTACGAAGATTCAACGAATGTGCGAGTTCTCTGCGAATATATCCCTCGGCACTCTGAAGTCCCCGAATTGTATCCGCCTGCGCTTTCTCATCACCCAGTACACTGATATATGCCTTGCAGGTTTTCAGATCCGGCGCCACCTCCACCGCTACAACAGAGGTAAACTCTGCTACGCGGGGATCTTTGATCCCCCCGCGCAGAATATTGGACAGCTCATGCATCACTTCTGCATTCACTCTTGTGTTTTTAATACTATTTTTTCTCATAATTTCATCCTATCTTGGTTTTTCTACCATTTTGAATGCTTCTACCTGGTCGCCTTCTTTGATATCATTATACTTTTCAAATACAAAACCACACTCATAACCGGCTTTCACTTCTTTGACATCGTCTTTGAAACGCTTCAGAGAAGCAAGTTTTCCTTCAAATACGACGATTCCGTCACGGATAATTCTTGCCGAACAGTCGCGCTCGAAAATACCATCCAGCACATAAGCACCAGCAATTGTACCGACTCCGGAAGCCTTGAATGTCTGACGTACTTCCGCATGACCGAGAACCTGTTCCTCGAATACCGGATCGAGCATCCCCTTCATAGCGGCTTCCACGTCTTCGATGGCATTGTAGATGACACGGTACAGACGGACGTCTACGTTCTCTCTCTCCGCAGTCTCCTTTGCCGCCGCGTCCGGACGCACGTTAAATCCGATGATAATGGCATTGGATGCGGATGCCAGCGTGACATCGGACTCGTTAATAGCTCCGACGCCGCCATGAATAATCTTAACAACAACTTCTTCGTTGGAAAGCTTAAGAAGACTCTGCTTCATCGCTTCTACAGATCCCTGTACATCGGCTTTGACAACGATATCCAGCTCTTTTAAGCTTCCCTCTTTAATCTGATTAAACAGATCGTCAAGAGACATCTTGGACTTCGTCTCCTCCAACATCTTCATGCGGTTTTGGGAAATGAAGGTCTCCGCAAAACTTCTTGCTTCTTTTTCGTTCTTGCTTACAACAAAAACTTCTCCGGCATTTGGAACCTCGTTAAATCCGAGAATCTCAACCGGTGTGGATGGACCTGCTTCTTTAACACGTCTTCCTTTATCGTCCATCATGGCTCTGACTTTACCGAACGCAGATCCAGCGGCAATAGCATCTCCAACACGAAGCGTACCTTTCTGTACGAGAACAGTCGCAACCGGTCCTTTCCCTTTATCAAGCTGCGCCTCAATGACAAGGCCTCTTGCCCTTCTGTTCGGGTTTGCCTTTAATTCCAACATTTCCGCTGTGAGAAGAATCATCTCCAGAAGTTCCGGAATTCCCTCTTTCGTGTGCGCGGATACCGGAACAAAGATGGTGCTTCCGCCCCAGTCTTCCGGAATCAGCTCGTACTCGGTCAGCTCTTGTTTGACACGCTCAATGTTTGCGCTTGGTTTATCAATCTTGTTGATGGCAACAACAATTTCAACGCCTGCTGCTTTGGCATGGTTGATCGCCTCCACCGTCTGCGGCATAACACCGTCGTCCGCTGCTACGACAAGAACCGCAATATCTGTAGAGCAGGCTCCGCGCAGACGCATCGCTGTAAATGCCTCATGTCCCGGTGTATCGAGAAACGTAATGCTCTCGCCGTTGATATTCACTACAGAGGCACCGATGTGCTGTGTGATTCCGCCTGCCTCTCTGTCCGTAACGTTTGTATCACGGATAGCGTCCAGAAGGGAGGTCTTACCATGATCCACATGTCCCATGACACAGACAACCGGCGGACGTTTCTTCATCTTCTTTTCGTCTTCTTCCTCCTCTTTGAGGAGCTCTTCGATCACATCGACCTCTACTTCCTGCTCGCAGAGTACATCAAACTCCATCGCGATCTCTTCCGCAGTCTCGAAATCAATCTCCTGATTTACCGTCACGATCTTGCCCTGGAGGAACAGCTTCTTGACGATTGCCGACGGCTGGATCTTCATCGCATCTGCCAGATCCTTAATTGTGAGCATCTTCGGAATCGTGATTTGTTTAATCTGCTCTTCCTTTTTCTCTTCCTTCGGCTGTGGTTTTTCCATTACAGGCTGCTGATTTTTCTTTCCCTTGCCTTGCTTCTGACTAAATTTGCCTTCCCGCTCCTCGTCACGGTCATACTCTTTTTTCTTATAATTATCCTTCTGGGATCTCCTTTGCGGCTTCTGTTCTGCCACAATCGGGGCCGGAATGGATGGTCCGTTATTTCTTCCGTCTCTTCCTCCTCTGCCCTGGCGGTCACGCTCGCGTCCCTGACGGTCTCTGTCTCTGCCATCGCAGTCCCTTCCGTCTCTATTATCTCTGCCCTGACGGTCGCGATCACGGAAGTCTCTGCCCTGGCGGTCTTTGTCCTTACCATCTCTTTGACTCCGGTTCTGACGATCTTTGTCTCTTCCGTCACGGTCGCGGAAATCACGTCCCTGGCGCTCTTTATCCTTGCTGTCGCGATCTCTTCCATCTCTTTTGTCTCTGCCATCGCGACCCTGGCGGTCCCTGTCACGGAAATCTCTTGCCGGACGATTGCCATCCCGGTCTTTTGCCGGACGGTTATTGTCGCGCCCTCGCTCCTGAGCGGATACAGATCCTTCCTTTCTGTCGCGATTTGCGCCTGGTCTGCTGTCTGCTCCTGCCTGAGTCTGTCTCTGACCGCCTCTTCCTCCCTGGCGTCTCTGGCCTCCCTGGGTATTCTGCGGACGGAATACCTGCACGATGGTCTTTTTCTTCGGAGCATCTCCGGCTGGAGCGGCTTTTCCGAATTTCTTCTTTACAGCTTCCACCTGCTGATCTGTCAGGAAACTCATATGGCTTTTTAAATCTGCCCCGTTTCCATTCAGATATTCCATAATATCCTTACTTGTTTTATCTATCTCTTTTGCTAATTCATGTACTCGCACTTTCGACATCCAACTACCTCCTATATGCAATTTCTCTCTTCTTCTGTTTTCAGCTGTTTTTCAATCTCGTCTGCAAATCCCGCATCCGTCACCGTGACGCTGACACGGAATTCCTTCCCTATTGCATGGCCAAGGGTATCCTGATCTGCGTAAAATCGGGCCGGGACCTCATAAAAACTGCACATATTGCTTAGTTTTTTCTTCGTATTCTCCGACGCGTCTCCCGCAATCAAGACGAGATAAGCCTTACCGGCCTTCACTGCCTGCTCCGTCAGGAAACTTCCGCTCTTTATTTTCCCCGCCCTGGTAGCCAGACCTAAAAGTGACAGAACTTTATTCCGTTTCAATCTGCTCCATCTCCTTTTCCAGCTGTTCATATACTTCATTTGGAATCGCCTGTTTAAAAGAGCGCTCCAGGCTCTTATTCTTTACTGCTTTTAGAAAACATTCTCTGGAAAAGCAAAGGTAGGCTCCTCTTCCGTTCTTTCTTCCAGTAGCGTCCAGAAGGAATTCTCCTCCTTTTGTGTGAATGACGCGCAGCATCTCTTTTTTATTCTTCATCTCTCCGCATCCGACACACTTACGCATCGGGATCTTCTTATTCATCACTTTCATCCCCGTAACTTTCTTCTTCGTAGACAGCGTCGTCCTCATAGTAATCGTCTTCGTAATCATCCTCATAGACGTCGGACTCATATACGTCCTCTTCCATCGGCAAATCCATATAGTTTGCCGGAAGTTCTCCAGACTCGATTGCCTGAGACTCACTCTTGATATCAATCTTGTATCCGGTCAGTCTCGCAGCCAGTCTCGCATTTTGTCCTTCTTTGCCGATGGCCAGAGAGAGCTGGTAATCCGGTACAATCACGCTTGCCGTCTTATCCTCCGGATCCGCCGCCACGGAGATCACCTTCGCCGGACTTAATGCATTCTCAATAAGTATCGCCGGATTGTCGCTCCAGTTGATGATATCAATCTTCTCTCCTCTTAACTCATTAACAATCGCATTGACTCTCTGTCCGTTCATCCCAACGCACGCTCCTACCGGATCAACGTCCGGATCGTTAGACCATACGGCAATCTTTGTACGGGATCCAGCCTCTCTTGCGATGCTCTTGATCTCCACGATGCCATCCTTTACCTCTGTCACCTCGGACTCAAAAAGACGCTTTACAAGCTCCGGATGAGTACGGGATACGAGAATCTTCGGTCCTTTTGTCGTATTCTTCACTTCCACCACATAAAGTTTGATCCGCTCAGTCGGCTTGAATACTTCACCTTTGACCTGCTCATTTTCTGTGAGCATTGCATCCGCCTTACCAAGGTCGATGCTGATATTACGTCCTACATAGCGCTGCACGATTCCGGTCACGATATCCTTTTCCTTCTCGAAGTACTGGTCGTAAACAACTTTGCGCTCTTCTTCCCTGATCTTCTGAAGAATCAGGTTCTTTGCGTTCTGCGTCGCGATCCGGCCAAAGGACTTGGAATCAATCGGCACCTGGACAATGTCGCCCAGCTCATACTTAGAGTCCATCATTTTTGCGTTCACAAGGCTAATCTGCTCTTCTGGATCGTCAACTTCCTCCACAACGGTCTTCTCCGCATAAACTGCGAAATCACAAGTCTCCCGGTTCATCACGATTTTAATATTGTCCGCTTTTTTAAAATGGTTCTTGCAGGCGTTCATCAGGGAATTCTCAATAGCATCCAGCATCGTTTCCTTGCTGATGTCTTTTTCCTGTTCCAGTATGGTAAGAGCCTCCATTAATTCTGTACTCATTTTTTCCTTTCCTCCTAAATAATACTAAAAATCAAATGCCAGCCTGATCAGTGCAATCTCTTTTCTGTCAAAATTCTGTTTTGTTCCATCTTCATAAGAAACCGTTACAGATTCACTATCGTACTCTTCAAGCACTCCTGTAAACTCTTTGCGGCCTTCTACCATCCTATATGTCCGGATCTCCACTTCCGCACCGATACTTCTTGCAAAGTCCCGCTCCTTCTTTAACGGTCTTCCCAGCCCTGGTGAACTTACCTCCAGGATATAGCTGTCATCGATAAAATCTTTCTGATCCAAAAGATCGGAAAGCTCCCGGCTGACAACTTCGCAGTCGTTAATCGCAATCCCCCCCGGCTTGTCGATGTAAGCTCTTAAATACCAGGTTCCTGCCTCCTTCACATATTCTACGTCAACCAGTTCAAACTCATACTTTTCGAGGATCGGAATCAGCAATTCCTCTGTTCTTTGCTCAAAGTCTTCTCTTTTTGACAATCCTAACATCCTTTCTTTGTTTAATATAAGGAACAAAGTTCCCGGATTCCAATAAAAAACCGCCAAGCACTAAAGAAGAGTGAACATAACGTCCACTCTTCTGCCGATTTCTTATGTAACTATATGCACTATAGCACGTTTTTATGACAAAATCAAGGGGTTTTGCCTTTTATTTCAGTAACTATTCAGGATATTTGGCTGAATAGGGACTTATTTGACGATATCAAGAAGTCCACGGATATCACGGATCACATAATCCGCTCCCGCTTCTTTGTAGATCTTCTCGGCTCTTTCGTACTGTTCCCTCTGCTCTTTTTCTGTAAGAGCGTCAAACTCTCCTTTGGAAAGTCCAAGAACAGAGCTTCCCTCCACAATGCCGACAGTTTTCATGCCCGCATGAATGCCTTCCCGGATATCAGATACCGTGTCTCCCACCTTGATGACCGCCCTCACATCGGAAAGCCCAAGCGTCTCCATATTCTTAAAGATCATGTACGGATATGGACGCCCGTGGTTTTCCACCGCGTTCGGGCTGAACCAACAGTCCGGCTCATATCCGAGTTCTTTTGCTTTTGGCACAACAATGGACATCATCTCGTCTGTATAGCCTGTGGTGGAGCCAATTTTCATTCCCATTTCCCGAAGGCTTGCGACTGTCTCTGTCACGTATGGCTTCGGATCCGCAAAGTCCGGAAGGATCTCCAGAATCTTTTTTTCGCTGAGTTCATAAACATCCTGAACGTCTTTTTCTGTCCAGTCTCTGCCATATTTATCCCGCCAGAGAGCGCTGATACGCTCTCCTTGAAGCATGGTACGGATGTGGTCGATTTTCAACATTCCCATCGGTCCTCTGACCTCCTCCATCGTCGGGTCGATCCCGTACTCATGGAAAGCGTCAAGAAAGGCCTGCACCGGTGCAAAGCACCCATAATCTACTGTTGTTCCTGCCCAGTCAAAAATCACTGCTTCGTATTTCATCTTAGTTTGTCTCCTTTAAAAATTCTGAAATAATTGCTGTCACCTTCACCATATCTTCCGGATAAATCTCCCCGATATTTCCGATACGGAATGTGTCTGCGTCTGTCACTTTCCCCGGATAGATGGCGTATCCTCTCTCCTTAATATACTCATACATCTCCTGGAAGGAGAAATGATGATTTTCCGGATAATAAAAAGTCGTAATAATTGGTCCCTGAACATCTGCTCCGACATACGGTTTGATGCCCAGTTTTGCCAGGTTTTCAATAAGGATCTTATGATTTTGGGTGTAACGCTCATTTCTCTTTTTGATTCCGCCCTCTTCTTTCAGCTCATCGAGCGCTTTGCGGAACGCCAGCACTACATGGGTCGGAGACGTGAATCTCCATTTTCCATCCTTTTCCATAGTCTCCCACTGATCATAAAGATCCAGAGAAAGGCTTCTTGCTTTACCCTTGCTTTCCATCAGCTTATCTCTTCTGCAAATAATGAAAGAAAATCCTGGTACGCCCTGAATACATTTATTGGCGCTGCTGACGATGAAGTCAATTCCCAGCTCTCCTACCTGAATGTCTACACCGCCAAAGCTTGACATCGCATCCACGATGAATGTCCTGCCTCTTTCTTTTACAACTTTTGCCACGGAAGAGATATCATTCAATATTCCGGACGTTGTCTCGCTATGTACCATCGCCACATGCGTTATGCGTCCGTCTCCGTCAAGAATCTCCGCAATCTTCCGGGCACAAGGTACTTTATCAAAATCTTCTTCATACAAAGTATAATCAATGCATGCGTGCTCTGCAATAGAAACCATCCGTTTGCCATACGCACCGTTCGCCGCAATCAAAAGCTTCTCTTCTTTTCCGATCACACTGGTCAAAACGGATTCCACACCGAATGTCCCGCTGCCCTGCATAAGAACAGCCGTGTATTCCTCTTCGGAAACATGAGCAAGATTCAGAAGTTCCCTGCGGATCTCCTGGGTGATCTGTTTGTAATCGTCATCCCATGTGCAATGGTCAAAAAGCATCTCCTTTTTTACTGTTTCGGTTGTAGTGAGCGGTCCCGGTGTAAGTAATTTGTAGTTCTTCATGTATTTATTCCTTTCTTCCATATGATATATTCTGCGTCTAAGACGCAGGCAGAGACTGTCAGAAAGGCGCCTCTGACAGTCTGTCGTCTGAATATTACCTCCTGCAATATTTATTTGCAGGCTTCAGATAATTCCTGATGTTTTTCCAGTAAGTCCGCCGTAAGCTTCTCGGAGAATACTTTCGGGTAAGCGGATTTGTTGTCTGAATCCTTCTCGCCCTCGTAAATCGCAAGCGGGTAGGTTTTTTGCAGTGCTTTCCTTCCCTTTTCAATAATGCACTGCGCCATCTCCATGGCTTTGTCTGCCTTGTCTCCGTTATCTTTATCCACGACTGCCACAGACTCTGTCAGAGAAAAATTTCCTTCTGTCGGGTCTACATAATCGATTGGAAGTCCGTCTTCCTTATCTGCCACCGCCTGGTGCCGCAGTCCAAATCCGACTGCCACCTCCCCGGCACGTACTTTCTTCAGTGGTGCGGAACCGGAATCTTCAATGTTGTCTCCTGCGTTTGCGTAAATCCCTTTCAGAACATCCTTTGCCCCATCTTCTCCGTACTCGCTTACCAGCGCCTGGATCAGAAGCCATGCAGTAGAAGAGCTCTTAATATCCGTCACGGAAATCAGATCCTTATACTGCTCGTCTGCCAGATCTTTGATACTCTTCGGTGTATCCAGATGATTCTCTTTTAACAGTTCCGTATTGACGATGATAGCCCCTTCCTGTTTTGTGATCGGCGCATAGAAATCAGAAGCGTCATTCTCGCTGATCGTCGTATAATCAAAGGTCAGATCTTGAAACATCGTATTCTGTTCCTGGGCGCTGTCCAGATAAAACGAACTCATCGTAACCAGATCTGCCTCCAGGTTCTTGCCCTCTGCGATCAGCTTCCCGCCAAGCTCGGACGTTCCAAAGGTCTGGAACATATATTCTCCCTCGTATCCATTCGCGTCCAGCGTCTCCTTCATGGCGTCAACCGCCTCTTCATCCGCATTGGAGTAAATAATGACCTGATCGTCTGAAGATCCGGATGCTTTCGAGTCTCCTGCGGAGCATCCTCCAAGCATCAAAGAGCCTGCTACCAGACATACCATCATCATTGCAGTTACCTGTCTCATTTTCATAATGTTTTTCTCCTTTTTCACTTTCGATTCGGATTTTTTTCTATCTGAAAGGAGGAATAATACTCCCTTCATACAAAGGTTCGTCAGAAGGATCAGAATAGACAGCACAAAGATTTCATTGAATTTCATAAAGTACTGCAATTCTTTGATCTTCGTTGTGATAACCATGGTTCTTGCCCCGGCGATAAAAATGACCGCACTGACGGTGACCATGGCGTTTACAAAATAGTATCCGAAGACTTCCATCAGGGTGGAGGACATATTCGGTGTAATGATCCGAAGTAATGTCTTGCCCCAGGAATCTCCTAAAAGCTTCGCTGTCGCTTCCCAGGATGTATTTAACTTCAGCAGCGCGTTTTTGATCATCAGGTACGGCGTCGAAAAATAGTGGATCATGTTACAAATGATGATCAGGAAAAATGTATTCTGCAACGTTGTTCCAGAGAACACGAGCATATAAGCAATACCGATCACCATTCCCGGAATGGTGTTGGTAATGAGTGCCGTACTCTCTATCACCTGCTTTACAGAACCCCGCAGGCTGCTGCGTGCAGAAACCAGGGCACATCCGTAAGCCAGAATTGTTCCAAAAATTGCGGTCAGAAACGCTACAAACAGGGAGTTTTTATATACTGCTGTCAGTGTATTATCCCGAAGCACATCCTGAAAATGCCCCAGAGTAAAGACAGCCCGGTACGGCCATTCCTGAATAAACGGCATAATAAAAATTACCGCAAAGATGGCGAATACACAGAGCAAAACTACAGCAGAACCAATGACGCACAATACGTCCCGCATCTTATTTTTTGCAAGTTCAATGGTGGAAATCTTGTTGTAACGGATATTGTACCGTTCCAGAAATTTCAACAGTAGGATGCTGACAATCGACGGAACGAGCATAATCACTGCCACAACCGCTCCATTATTGAAGTTTGGGATACTCCCAAGCATCTCATTGTAAAGAACCGTGGCAACAACCTCGTACTTCCCTCCTACCGATTCCGGAATTCCGTAATCCGTAAAGCAGAGAAAAAAGCACTGTACAAACGAGGTGGCAAAAGTGCCGAGCAGCGGCCGGATAATTGTCTGCAAAAAGGATTTTAGCGGGGTATCCCCCATGATTCGGGAAACAACCATGAATTTCTTATCAATATAGCCCATCGTATTAGACAGAAGCATAAAGGATACCGGCAGGGTGTAAATCACATATCCAATCACCAGCCCTTTAAATCCGTAGATATCAAAAAGCTGTCTGCCGAACAGTCTCGTCAAAAGTCCCTGTTTTCCAAAGGAGTAAATAATAGCAAATCCATATGTGATGGTCGGCAGAAGCATCGGAAGCTGTGCTGCCAGCCGGATAAATTTCTTATAACCTCCCGGCGCGTTTGTGTAGTGGGCGGTATAGGCAAGCAAAAACGCAAGCAATGTTGCCAAGATAGCACTGACAATGGAAACTTCCAGGCTGTGTCTTACCGCAAGCCCGAAGCCTTTCTGGGTAAGCATCGCTCCGTAATGAGCCAGGGAAAATCCTGTCTCCCCTTCCAAAGACTGCTGGAAGAGTACAACTACCGGTACAAACAAAAATGCCAGGAAGAGCAGGATCGCGATACCATAGATCCCTTTGATTTCTTTTTCTTTGATCTTCTTTCTCATTGTTACACCACCTGAAACCTTTTTGCCTCGGATTCGCTGAAAAGCATCATAATGTTGTTTCTCTTGATTTCGAGCTGCCTTAAGATAAATTTCTTTACAAAATCTTCTTCCGGCGCGTTGATGATGTCCTCTGGTCTTCCAAACTGAGCAATATTCCCCTGGTTCATAATGAGCACCTTGTCGGAGAGGGTAAGCGCCTCTTCTGGGTCGTGGGTAACGATGATCGTTGTCAAATGATACTCTCTTGCGATCTCTTTGATCTTATCCTTAATAGATTCCTTGATAACACCGTCCAGAGCGCTCAACGGTTCGTCAAGCAGAAGGATCTTGGGCTTCATCACCATGGTTCTTGCCAACGCTACTCTCTGCTTTTGCCCACCGGAAAGCTGCTCGATCTTCTTGTCCAGATGCTCCTTTAATCCGAGAAGATTTATCAGTCCGTTTACCTCTTCCACTGTGGCGAGATTTTTATTGTTACGCAGTCCGTATGTAATATTCTGCTTCACATTCAAGTTCGGAAACAGTGCGTAATCCTGAAATACGATATTGAAACCTCTCTCTTCCATCGGTACGTGCAGGATATCTTTCTCCTGAAAGATCAGTTCCCCCGCATCCGCCTCTGTCAGACCGAGAATGATATTTAACAGTGTTGTTTTTCCACATCCTGATGGACCGAGGATGGAAACGATCTCTCCGTCTTCGATCTCAAGATTGATGTTCTTTAATACCGGAACTCCGTCGAATGATTTCTTAATATGCTTTAACTCCAGCATAAAAAATGCCCCTTTCTTTGTTTCTCTCTTTCCGATTTTCTATTCATGTATCATCCTTTCATACTATACCCTGCTCCGCTTTTTCATTCTATCCAGGTCTCGTAAAGCTTATGTAAAACTCTTGTTATTGATATTGTCAATATTAGTTGACACATTTTCCTCAAGGATATCACTAACTATGCCGCCAATTCCAAAGTCTCATAATACTGCCTGCGTTTTATCATGGGAGGAAGCCCACCATTGGCAGAGCAGATCCTCCGGTTGTTCCAGTAGCTTAGGAAGTATCTCCAAATGAGTACCTTTAATTCCTCTACCGTCATCTGCTTTGTGTCATAGCGGTCGTAAAGAAGTTCTGTCTTCATCCTGGCCCACATGCTCTCGCAGCGTGCATTATCATGGCAGCGCCCTCCGGCACTGTTCATGCTTTGATGGATGTGATGTTCCCGGATAGTCTGACGGTAAGCCTCGCTGGTATACTGTGTCCCACGGTCACTGTGGATGACACCGCCTTCCAGCGCGGGATAAGCAGTCAGGGCGTTTTCCAGTGTATGGATACAAAGATCTGCTTTCATGTTTGTTTCCATTGCCAATCCGAGAACGCTAAGATCAAAGCAGTCAAAAATTGCGGATACATCCAGTTTCCCATTGGATGCCGGAATCTCCGTGATATCTGTAATACACTTTTTCAATGGGGCATCGGAATGGAAATCCCGCTTCAGCAGATCATCCGATTTCATGGCTTCTCGATCCGCCTTTGTAATCCCATTTGGCGTTCTCTTTGGCCGATGGCTCAGGCCGGTCTGATCCATAACCCGGTATACAGTCCTCTCACTGGGAATATGTACTCCCTCCGGCTGTTTCAACAACAGTGCCTGATACATCCGGATCCGTCCGTAAGTATCGTTACATTCGTCCTCATTGACGATTTCATTCATGGCATCCGCCAAGTCCTGGTACTTCCAGGGACGGTCTTTATTCGCGAGATATTTGTAGAAACCTTGCCGGCTGACACCAAGCATCCGGCAATAAAATGAGATTTTCCCGGTAATCCTGCCGTCCTCTGTTTTCAAAGCCAGAAAGATCATTCTCTGGTTTTTGCTGACTTCCGACGGCTGGAGGCGAAAAAAGCGCTGGCTTCCTCCAGAAATTCGTTTTCTTCCTTCAAGCGACGGATTTCTTTATCCTGCTCCTTAACCCGCTTACGCAGCATAGTAATCTCTTCTGACAGGCTCATTGCACTGACAGGGGTATGGGAACCTTCCCCGATATCTAACTTACCGGCCCTTACGGCTTTCAGCCATGTATGGATGGTTCCTTCAGGGATTCCTAATGCTTTAGCAGCCTTAGCGCCGCCGATTTCTTTGGCAAGTTTTACTGCCTGTACTTTGTATTCATGGTCATATTTGCGTGCCACTTTGAATACCTCCTTATTCTCTTGGTTTTATTATGAAATCCTTGAGAATAAGCTGTCAACTTTTTTTATACCACACCAAACTGACAAAACATAAGAAACTTCCCAATCACACGATTCTGGAGATTGACAACT
>OAWD01000332.1_pt1 | contig 35829 bp, 22 predicted proteins | sample 1495361 | NCBI WGS metagenome assembly OAWD01 (sample SAMEA2580130, study PRJEB22360) | human gut metagenome | biome: human gut; feature: human-associated habitat; material: faeces | place: Denmark | collected 2008/2010 | reverse complement strand
TGAAAGTACTTGGTGGGCAACTGCCTGGGAGGATAGGACATCGCGGGGTCTTTTTTTTTATTTCTGGCTTTCTCAACAAAAAAGTTCTATAATGAAATCAGATAAAATCTTTTTTAGTGATACAATTGATCAAATACCATAAAAAGGAGATGATCATGATGCTGATATGGGAACTTGAATTATTTACCCGAGTGGTTGTCGCAGGGATTTGCGGCGCTGCCATTGGTTATGAACGTCAAAACCGCCTGAAAGAGGCGGGGATAAGAACACATCTGATTGTAGCCCTGGGGGCGGCGTTGATGATGGTTGTTTCAAAATATGGTTTTTCGGATATTATCGGGCAGGATGGTATTGCGCTGGACCCTTCGCGAATTGCGGCTCAGATTGTCACTGGTGTTGGATTTTTGGGCGCGGGGATTATTTTTGTCCATAAACAGTCTGTCAGCGGGCTGACAACGGCAGCTGGAATTTGGGCGACTGCAGGCGTTGGCATGGCCATTGGCGCGGGGCTTTACCTCATCGGGGTGGCGTCGGCTTTACTGATCATTATTCTTCAGATTATCCTGCACAAGAATTTCCGCTGGCTCAATGTTTATGTGGGTGAGATGATCCATGTGCATCTGGTACCGAGTGAAGCGGCGCTGGAGCGTTTTAAGGAAAAAATCACTCAGGAATGCGTGGAGATTATCAATTTTAAAATTAAACGAAATGCGGAGGACTGTATTTCCATGGAGCTGTATGTAAAGCTGCCTGAAAATTATCCGGCGGCGCATCTGCTGGCTTTGTTTAAGGACGATCCGGATATTATCAGCATTGAATTATAGAAGAAAAAAGCAAAGAATCATTCTTTTGATTCTTTGCTTTTTTCTTTTTTGCTGCCTTTGTCCACATATTTGCTGACCAGGCGGTAGGCGGTTGCCTGGCTGAGGCCCAGGGCTGAGGCCATCTCATTGACGTTGGAATAGCTTTTGTAATAACTTTGGATAATTTCGCGCTTGTATTCCTCAACCATATCGTCAAAAATGACAGTCTTCTTTTTCGTCTGGTTTTTCTTGAGAAAATCAAGGATTTGCTCGGGCAGTTTATCGGTGCTGACAATATTTCCGATGCTCATAACAGCCATGTACTCCACGGCATTTTTGAGCTGGCGGACATTGCCGGGCCAGTCATATTGGATGAGGGCTTCGATGACCGGGCTTGCGAACATCTTGTCCTTGTCGTATTTTTTATTGTGCTTATCCAGATAATACTGGGCAATGGGCAGAATATCGCTGCGGCGGTCCCGGAGGGAGGGGATGGTCTGGGTGATGCCGTTGATACGCCAGAACAGATCCTCACGAAATTTGTTTTTCTGGACGAGCTTTTGAAGATTTTTATTGGTAGCGGTAATGATACGGGTATCCACGGTTTTGATTTCCAGTCCGCCGACAGAGGTAAACCGCTGGTTTTCGAGAAAGTCCAGAAGCTTTACCTGAATATTTGGCTGGAGCTCGCCGATTTCATCGAGAAACAGGGTACCGCCGTCTGCCAGCTCCACCAGGCCTTTTTTACCCTTGGGACTGGCGCCGGTAAAGGCGTAGGGGACATATCCGAAGAGCTCGCTCTCGATGAGATTATCCGGGATGGAGGCACAGTTGATGGAGACAAAAGGCTTGTCGCTGCGCAGGCTGGAATCGTGGATGTATTTGGCAAAGAGGCTTTTTCCGACCCCGCTCTCACCGAGGAGGAGAACGGGAATATCCGATTTTGCGCCTTTTCGCAGCTTGTTGAGGGTGGCGTAAAGATTGTAGCTGCGGCCGACGATGTTGTTGCTTTCTTTAGTTTCTTCACTGCTGCTGTATTTTGCTTTTTCGCTGGATTCATTTTTTTCGCAGTCGAGGTCAAAAGAGTTGATGGGTTTTTCCTTGAAGGAAGTAAAGACGACCATGACCAGGTTTTCGTTTTTATCATATATAGGGGTGGTGATGGTGATATGGGTCTCGTTGGTCATCAGATACCGCTGCCTGGCAAAAACGGTCCGCTTATTTTCGATGGCATAATCCACAGACGGCGGTGTCCACAACCCGTTGAAGGAAGTAAAAAAATTGAGCTTGCACATATCCTCTGACGACATGCCGTGGTACTGCAGGCTGGCCGGATTGGCGTAGATCACATAGCCTTCGGCGTCGGTGACGGTAATTTCGGCAAAGCAGTGTTCTAAAATATCAATGTAGGTGTCTTTTGATAAAGACCTCAGATATTCCTGAAAATATTCACTGTAGCGGTCAATTGAACTCATGGTGATTCCTCCTCAAGGAAATTTCTCCCCTTATTATAGCGAATCTTAGATAAAATTGCAAAATTATTAAATATAAGAAAAATAACGGGGTTTTCTCAAAATTGACAAAGAAAAACTGCAGAGAAATCGTAAATAATGGCGGAATTATGCTGAAAATGGAAAATCAAAAAGTTGGCACGGGTCTTGCATTAGTATAATGGCATAAGCTAGCTAAGAAAAAATTAAAAAAGTGAGGAGAAGGGTTATGTTAAAAGGCAATTTATTTACTACATTTTATTCAAAGGATGATATCGAACTGATTCACGAAAGTGTGCTGAGAGTATTCAACGAAGTAGGCGTTAAGTTTGAATATGAGGAAGCACTGGAACTTTTCAAAAAACACGGCGCACGGGTTGAAGGGGACCTGGTATTCATTCCGGAAGAATTACTCAATAAAGCACTGAGCACCATTCCAGAATCATTTGAAATCGTTGGACCAGAAAGCAAACTGGAAATCGGGATTGGCAAGGGTTTGGTGGTTGCACCGACCAACGGCTGCCCGAATCTGGAAGACTGGGACGGAAACTATCGCCAGACCAACGCAGACGACCTGGAAAACTTCTACAAAATCATTAACACCAGTGATGTTTACGGCATTTCCAGCCAGGTTGCCGCGGATATTCCAGGCTTTGAAAACTGCCCGACCGAATCTGCGCTGGCGCAGATGGCCATGATGGCGAAATACTCCAGAAAGCCCATGTACAATATCTTAGGGATCACCCCTCACAACTACAAACGCGGCAATGCCCGAGAAGGCGCCCGTGAATGTGTCCAGCTGATCAAGAAATACATGGATAACTTCGATGATTATGTCTGCTACTCCGGTATGTGTGTGCTGCCGCCGTTGACAGTAGGGACAGATGCGCTGGAACATTACTTCGCTTTCGCCGAAGAAAAACAGCCGATCACCATTACCACCTGCTCCATGACCAATATGACCGCGCCACCGTCACTGATGGGCTCCATCGTTGCCGACTTCGCCAACATGCTGGCTGTTGCGGTCATGATCCAGCTGATCGAACCGGGTTTACCGGTGATCTTAAGCCCGTTCTCATCCGTTTCCGATATGCGTGAAGTCCGTCTGATGACCGGCGCACCGGAATTCCTGATGATCATGTCCGGCCACATCGCCATGGGCGATTTCTACCGGATTCCGGTACGCTGCTCCGGCGCTCTGGCCGATGGCTTCACCTATGACTACCAGGCCGGCGTTGAAAGTACCCTGGGTGCATTGGCCGTCTCCCTGTCCAATGCCTGTATCCTGCCCCATGCTTCCGGCGACTTATCAAACTTTAACCTGTTAAGTTTCCCGAAATTCATGATGGACGAAGAAATGCTGCGCTACATGAAGCGTCTCCACGATGGTGTTGCCATTTCCGAAAAGAAAGCCAATGTTGAGCTGATCAAAAAGGTTGGGCCACGCGGCGTTTACCTGAAGGGCAGAACACCAAAGGACTACCGCGAAGAAACCTACCTCACCAGCCCAGTTTTCAACAGAGGCACCTGCAACGAAGAAGGCCGCGCAGCAACACCACCGATCCAGGAACGCGCTTACAAGGTATACAAAGAAAGAATCGAAAGCTTCGAATTACCGGATATGACCCAGGCTCAGAAGGACCTGCTGAACGAACACCTTCCGGAAAAATTCAAGATCAAATAAAACGGCATATCAAAGGATTCAGCGGATTGGCAAAGCAGGGGCTCTGCCAGTCCGTTTCTAAATCTATGGAATTGTAACCTGATGTAAAATCCGGCGGTTTTTGTGAAATAAACTAAGCCGGATTTGGTTTTATATGATTTTTATTCTGTAAAGGGGGCAGGCCCGGCCCTTTGGCCGTGTCAAGCAAAGATGAAAAAACAAGAGATTACCTACCAACAATTGTCCAAATTCAGGCGCGCGCTGCTCATCTTTTTATCCGGCGCCGGCAGCGGGATTATTTATGTTCCGATCTATTTGAAAAATGTATTCTACGAACCACTTTTGATGGGGCTTGACATCACCAACGCCCAGCTCGGCTTTTTGTCTGGGATGTATGGGATCATGGCGACGATTCTCTATATTCCCTGCGGCATTATCGCGGATAAGCTGAGGCTGAGAACCATGGCGGCCGGCGGTTTTATCAGCACGGCGGCAGTGGTCTACTGGTATGCGACGCTGCCGTCTTATCCGGTGCTGGTCTTAATTTTTGCCGTGCTGGCTGTGACCACCATCCTTATTTTCTGGGGATGCCGTTATAAATTACTGCGCTTTGCCGCGGCCGAAGCTGATTATCCGGCGGTTGTCGGTGTGAGCTACGCGCTGTACGGTCTTGGCGGCCTGGCGATCAACGCTGTGACCCTGGCTTTATTTAACGCAATGCCTGACTACCGCGTTGGTGTCAGCGCTTCGCTGATCTTTTTGGCAAGCGTTATCCTGGTTCTGGGGATCATCGCACTGTTTGCGATTCCGCATTTCAAAGGTGAGGTCACCAATGACCCCGACAAAAAGTTCAATATCAATGAATTCATTGAGGCACTCAAGCATCCGGGCGTCTGGCTGGCCAGCGGCACGCTGTTCTTTGTCATGATCGTCTATATGGGGATGAACTACACCACCCCGTACCTCACAGACGCCTTTTTAGCTCCGCTGACCTTAGTCAGCATTGTCGGGATGATCCGTTACTATGGGATTGCCATTATCTCTGCACCGCTGCTGGGCGGGATTGCCAAAAAGGTAAACTCTCCCTCCAAAACCATTTTGGTGGTCATGGCCGCCTGCGCGGTCTGCTGCTTCGCCTACTTAATTTTGCCGCAGACAGCCGGCTTCCTGATGGCTGCGATTGTCATTACCCTGGTGCTGGGCTTCCTGGCCAACGGCGCTTATGGCGTTGCGTCCTCGGTATTAACAGAAACCCATGTGCCGGCCCATATCTTTGGGGCAGCCTCTGGCCTTCTGTCCGTCATTGGATTCTTGCCGGAAAGCTTTATGCACCAGCTGTTCGGGAGCTTTATCGACAATTATGAGCTCAAAGGCTACACCTATATTTTCATTTGTCTGACCGTCAGCGCGGTTATTGCCATCGGCGGCTGTATCGCGACTCAGATTTACATGAAGAAAAAATACCCGAAGGAGGAAACACCTTCACCTGCTGTAGAAGAATAAACCCATCACGGGACCCGGTTTACCCATAAATCCGGCCTCCGTAAAGGCCCTTTGAAAGATAAAGGGCCTTTAATATTTATTGACTTCAAAAGATACCCTTTATCTCTGAGAGGGTATCTTTTATTAATTTTAAAGGAATGATGAAGATAAGGAAGCTTTAATAATAATTAAGATTTTTAGAGGCGCTTGTAACAGGAAAAATAAAGTGATAAAATACTAAAAACAAGAAAATAGATAAATTGATAGATAAAATAAATCAAATGAAGCATCGGAGTATCTATTGGGAGGTGTAAAGCGAATGAGAGGCGCAAAAAACGATTTGGAGGAAGGCTTTTCCACCCGGGCAAAAACCTATTTCAGAAAAGGGGGCCTGTTTTCCAAGGATAAAACCTTTGACGGCGAGCTTAAATCTCTCAGACGGGTGGTCCGCAAAAATGCGGAGAACCCGGAGAGCAAGAAACATTATTCTTACCACACCTTTGTCATAAAAAAGGGCGGCAAGGAGATGACCTATGTCTTTAAAGGCCATCCGGAGATGGATTTTACCCAGTATTTTAAAAAAGGCGAGCTGGTACGCCATCATGCCGGCTATGAAATACCTGAAAAATATGACAAGACAGAGGATGACGAGATCCTGTGTATTATCTGCGGCGAGTTTTCACCGGTGGATAAACACCAGTGCCCCTACTGCGGCGGTGTTTTGCTCAAATAAAAGGACAATAAAAATCCCGGTTTTCGGAGGACGAAAGCCGGGATTTTTTTAATGCTTTTTATTTTTTATATAAAATACGGATGGAATTGAGCACGCAGAGAATGGCAACGCCGGTATCGGCAAAGACAGCCATCCACATATTGGCAAAGCCCAGCAGGCCCAGAACCATGACCAGCGCCTTGATGATCAGGGCAAAAACCACGTTTTGCCAGGCGATACGGCTGGTTTTGCGGCCGATTTCGATGGCTTCGGGAATGGCCTCGACGCTGGAATTCATGAACACAACGTCTGCCGCCTCAATAGCCGCATCGGCCCCGCTGCCCATGGCCGCGCCGACATCCGCCCCGGCCAGTACCGGCGCGTCGTTGATGCCGTCGCCGACAAACATGACGCCGCCCTGGGCTTTACGAATAGCCTGGAGCTCGCTCAGCTTGTCTTCGGGCAGCAGCTTGGCGTGAACTTCGTCGATGCCTGTGGACTTTGCGACCGCTTCGGCGCTTTCCTGGGCGTCGCCGGTCAGCATGGCGGTGCGGATGCCAAGGCGCTTGATCTTGGCGATGGCGTCCACCGCGTCGGCCTTGATGGTGTCTGATATGACCAGATAGCCGATGAATTTGCCGTCAAGGGCCAGGAGCACCTCGGTGCCGTAATGGTCGTTCTTATAGCCGTCCAGGTCAATGTTCTGGGATTCGAGCAGCGAGCGGTTGCCGCAGAGCACCGTGCCGTCCTTCAACACAGCTTCGACGCCTTTGCCGGCAATTTCTCTGGCAGAGTCAGGCCGTTCCACAGACAGTCCCCGTTCCTCGGCGGCAGTTACAATGCTGTTGCCGATGGGGTGGGTAGAGGTGAGCTCACAGCTGGCCGCCAGGGCCAGAAGCCTGGCTTCGTCCATGCCGTTTGCCGGGACAGCCTGCTGTACCACGAAGTTCCCTTCGGTGATGGTGCCGGTTTTATCCATAACCACAGCAGCGATGTTTTTGATTCCTTCGATGGAGACGCCGCCCTTAAACAGGATGCCCCGTTTGGAGCCGGCGCCAATGCCTGAGAAAAAGGCCAGGGGTACGCTGAGCACCAGCGCGCAGGGGCAGCTGATGACCAGGAAGGTGATGGCCGTGTAAATCCAGTAATACCAGTCGCCGGTCACAAGGGACGGCACCACGGCGGTCAGGATAGCCAGACCGACTACAAAAGGAGTATAAATCCGTGAGAAACGGGTAATAAACCGGTCGATTTTTGGCTTGCTGGCCGCTGCGTTTTCCACAGAATCCAGAATACGGGTGACCATGGATTCTTCCAGAACCTTTTCAACCCGCATTTTTAAGAGGCCGGAGGTGTTGACACAGCCCGAAACAACCTCGTCGCCGTAGCCGGCCTTGACTGGGACAGGCTCGCCGGTCACCGGGGAGGTGTCGATCCGGCTCTCACCCTCGACAATGACGCCGTCCAGGGGAATACGGTCGCCGGGGCGCACCAGCAGAATGTCGCCGACAGCAGCGTCCTCTGCGTCGATAACCCGCACCTCGTCGCCGACCAGCAGGCTGACGACTTCAGGGCGCATATCCACCGCGTCCATGATCTGTTTACGGCTCTTTTCAACCGCGCGGTCTTCGAAGTATTCGCCGATACGGTAGAACAGCATGACGCCCACGGCTTCAGGGTAGTCCTGAATGGCGAAGGCCGCCAGCGTGGCCACACTCATCAGGAAGTTTTCGTCAAAGACCTGACCCTTCATCAGGTTTTTGGCCGCTGTGACGACAATACGGCCGCCGAGAATGATGTAGGCCAGCACAAAAACCGGAATATTGTAAACCGGGGGCAGGGTACGCTCCATGATCTCACCGATGACAAACAGCGCCGCGCCGATAATAATACCAATGAGGGTTTTGGTCTCAGCCGGCATTTTTTTCTTGACAGCCTTCCCGGCAGAGGCGGAAGCCTCTGGAATCAAGGCTTTGGGCCGGGTTTCCTTAGGGATAACCTGCACATCTGACTCGATGGACTGGCAGATGTCACGAAGCTGCGGGAGCAGGCTGTCCGGGTCTTTCCCGGTAACCTTCAGCTGCCTGGTGGCATAGGTGATGGTGGCGCTGGAGACATCGTCCAGGGCGTTGATTTTGGCATCCATTTTGGCCGCGCAGTTGGCGCAGCCCAGGTTTTCAAGGGTATAAACCTGAGTAGTGCCCTTACCCACTGACTTTTTGCGGGGAATAACCCTGACGTCTGGCTCGATGGCGGCGCAGATCTTCTGAATGTCTGGCAGCAGGGCTGCGGCGTTGTCCGCAGACAGGCGCAGCTGCCTGGTGGCATAAGTGATGGTGGCATACTCAACGCCGGGCAGCTCTTTGATTTTGTGCTCCATCTTGGCCGCGCAGTTGGCGCAGCCCAGATTCTCAAGAATGAAAACCGCCTTTTCCACGTCCGCGTCCGGCATTTTGCAGGTGCAGTTAGCCAAGCTCTCGCCGCAGATATGACAGTATTCCTCGCCGTGGCGGCAGAGCTCGCATTGGCAGTCCGCCGGATGTCCGGGAACGTGATAATGCGCATGGTGATCGTGATGGTCATGGCCGCAGCCGCAATCAGTGTCGTGGTGGTGTTCCTCGTGATCGTGATGGTCATGGCCACAGCCGCAATCTGCGTCATGAGGATGTTCCTTGTGAGCATGAGGAGCATGCCCGGCGGCCGCGGGGGCTTTTTTCAGGGAACGGCGCTTTTGCTCGGTAATGAGAATATCGGGCTCGTAGGAAACCGCGATTTTCTGCATTTTCGGCAAAAGCCCGTCTGGGTCTTCGGCAGTGAGACGCAGCTGCTTGGTCGCGTAGACGATGTTGGCCTCGCTGACACTAGGCAGGGAAGCGATTTTGCGCTCGATTTTTGAAGCGCAGTTGGCGCACCCCAGGTGCTCAAGTATATAAGTTTTTGTTGCCATAATGGCCTCCTCGGAAAGTTAGATTAAAATATGATGAATAAAACATATGAATCATTGTTCATATGTTAATATTAACTGTCCCGAGGCGGTTTGTCAAGGGGTAAAATAAAAATTAACGCACCATTCCTGCTGTTTCTGCAAATTTACCGTAGGTGATGAGCTCGCAGAAATCATCGGTCCAGAGGGTGGCGGACTGGTACAGGACAACGCCGTCGTATTCGGCGCAGTAGGTGTCGAGAACATGGCCGAAATAATCCTTGACCACGCCGAGGCGCTGACCTTTGGCGATAAGGTCGCCGGCTTTCACCTCAGGATACCAGAGGCCATGGCGTGCGGGCATGAGGTAGACCAGGTCGGTCAGGTCGACCGGGCGGTGCCGCAGCTCGGGGGCGCCCTGCAGCACGCCCAGGTGTTTCAGGATATTAAGGACATCTTTTTTATCCGCGTCCACCTCTGCCTGGTTAAAACGGCCTGCGCAGCCGCGTTCCAGCAAAATGCTGGGAATGCCGAGCACGCCGGCGTAATTGTAGGCTCCGGTGGTGGCAGTGGATTTGACCATATAAGGCACATCGACGTGAAGGGCGGCCTGGCGCGCGGCCTCGGACACAGCGTTGTCCGCTGCGCCCACGTAATACACGTAGGGGGTCAGGTCTTCAAAAATTTCGCCGCAGTGCAGGTCGATGTAGAAATCAATCTGGGAATAGAGGCTGTACTCAAAAAAATGGGCGACGCGGTCGGCCAGGGTTCCTTCCCAGGTGCCGGGAAAAACGCGGTTGAGGTTTTTATTGTCCTGGGGCATGAGCGTGGGGTAGCGGGACTCAAAGCCCGGGACATTGACGGGGTGTATGAGAATAAGGCTTCCACTCAGGCTCGCGGGGTCCAGCTCGCCGGCCAGCTGGATGGCGGCCTCGATGCCGACGTATTCGCAGCTGTGGATGCCGCTGGTGACGAGGACGGTTTTCCCGCCGCCCGCGCCGTTGATCAGGGTGACGGGCACCTCAATTTCGGTATGGGGGATGGGCAGCATGCCCTGGACCTTCTCGCCAGGTAATGCCGCCAGTGTGCCGATTGACAGGTTTCTTTCCATTGCGGACTCCTTTTGTTTTTGAAATGATTTGAATTAAGCCAATTGCCTTGAGTATAAGGCATGATGAAAACCAATGTCAAGCAGAAAAAAATAAAAGCAAAAACATGACGGATGAGAATATACGTTTGAATTTATTGCTGGAATTAAAAAAGAAGTTGATACTCTGCTATATCTAAACAGCTGGTGGACAGAGAAGATGGGCCTTAATAATCGTAAATATTTAAAAAGAAGTTGTTGACAAAGCCGCTCAAAGGGCGTATGATGAAGTTAATTAAATATTGAATGATCCTATGTAGTGGGAAAAGGGTGAGAATCCCTTGCTGTAATCGCAGCTGTAATGCAAAATGCTTTCTGAAAAGCCACTGTCAACGATGATGGGAAGGCGGAAAGATGATATTGCTGAGCCAGAAGACCGACATAGTGATTGGTTCTTAAAAGACTCCGATTTAGAGTGCTTAAGAAACGAAACAAAAACCCTTACCATCCAGATTATACTGTGTTCGTTCATCCCTCTCTGAATCCGAGAGGGATTTTTTTATGGAATTTAAGGACGGTCACCTTATCATTCGTATTTAATTAAATCTCATAATGCCTGTTCCATCAGACAGGCGTCATTAAATCCTCTTTTCAGTCAGCGAGGCTGAAAAACCCCTCCCTTTTTTGAGAAGCTCCAAACGCCGGGGCTTCTTTTTTTGAAAAAAATCTTGAAATCTTCGTTTTTATAGAGTATTTTTATGGTATAAAATTATTAAGGGGAAATAATCTTCACGATGGCTTTGTATAGGGTGCGGGAAGAAAATATGGTATAATGGAAGAAATACTGGAAAGGCAGTGGATGGGATGATTAGAATTGGGATTTGTGACGACAATGCTTTGATTGCAGAAAAGCTGGAGGCGCTCATTATCAGATATGGTGAGGAACACAATATTGATGTGGAGACATACGTCTATCATGACGGCAGTGAAGTGCTTGAAGACCGTATCCAGTTTGATATCCTTTTTCTTGACGTGGAGATGCCGGAAACCGATGGGATTGATACGGCCAAGCAGATCCGCAAGTGGGACGCCCGGGTCAAGATTATCTTTATCACCAGCTACACTCACTACATGCGCAACGCCTTTGCTGTGCACGCGTTTGAATACCTGGTCAAGCCTTTTAACACGGCTAAGGTAAACATGGTGCTGACCGAGGTGTTTGATTTTATTGAAAAGGAAAACAAGAGCCATGACATCTCTCTGGTGATGGGCGGCGAGCTGAAGGTTTTTGCCAGCAATGACATTTATTATTTTGAGCGTGTGCGGCGGAAGATTAAAATGAGCACCACCCAGGGCGATTTTGAATTTAACGGCGTTCTGAGTGAGATCATGGAAAAGGTTAAGGACTTTGACTTTGAATACTGCCACAAGAGCGTGATCGTGAACCTGTTTCACTGTAAGCGTATTGCGGGCGCCGACCTGTATCTGGACAATGGCGAAACCCTGCCCATCGCCCAGAAACGGGCCGTGGAATTTAAGGCGCGGCTGTTTGATTATATTGAGGAGAATTTTAAGCTGTTGTAGAGGATTGGCTAGGAGGATAAGTTTAGGGGAAGAGTATGGATAAGTGGATTTATGCGTTGGATATGGTTATGTCGTATGGTGTGTCAGGATATGTTTTATTTAAATTTATGTCTGGACTATTTAAACCTAAATACGAAAAGAAAAGATATGTTGTTGCGTATTTGACTTTTGTAACTTTAGCAATTTTCTTTAATTGGTTAGGGATCGCTATTTTAAAAAGTTTATATGGTATTTTATCTATTGTATTTATTGGAACAACATTATTTAAATCTAATTCAAAAGGAAAAGTTTTTGGAGCTTGTGTTTTATTTTTTCTATATATGGTGATCATTGACGCTTTATCCGTATTAACATTTGCAGTATTTACAAACAATACAATTGAATCAGTTCGTGAGAATCCTTTATTATTGTTGACTGCAGGGACGGGAAATCAAATTATATTATTGTGCTTTTATAAACCTCTTTTAACGGTTATGAAAAAACATAAATTTGATGCAGTTTCAATACAACAAAATCTTTTTTTAGGAATTTTAGCATTATTTGAGGTTATGCAGCTAATTTTTACTATGAGTATTGTTGAGGGTATTTTCAATAGAACGATTTTAACAATATTAAATTTAGGATTTCTTGGATTAGATATCTATTTAATATATATTTTTGAAGCTATATCTCAGAAATATGCTTTGGAGAAAGAAGTTGAACTTCGTGATCAGCAAATGGCAATGCAGAATAATTACTATCATGTAATAGAAACCCAGTACGATAGGTCCAGAAGATTAATTCATGATATGAGAAACCATATGCAGACTTTAGAAGAGCTATATAGTATTGGAAATACAAAAGAAGCTGATGATTATGCAAAAACAATTTTAAGTTCAATGGACAGAATGGGAAGTAGATTTAAATGTACGAATAGAGTACTTAATATTATAATGAATGATAAAATATTAAAATGTGATGAAAAAAACATAAAACTAGAAACTGAAATAGAAGATATAGATTTAGACTTTATAGAGCCTTTTGATATTACTACGATTTTTTCGAATTTATTAGACAATGCAATTGAAGCATGTGAAACGCTTGAAGATTCCCAAAAAATAATAAGTATAAAGCTCTATCATTATAAGAATTTTATTGTTGTGAAGATATCAAATAGGTTTGGGGAATCATTAATATGGGATAATAATAAAAACTTGATATCTACAAAAAGTGGGAATCATATGGGACTAGGATTAAAGAATGTCAAATTTACTGTAGAAAAATACGATGGAAATATTGAATTCAAAAAGAATAAAGATAATTTTGAAGCCAAGGTGTTATTTTCACTCTAGATATTACATCAGACATGTAATATCTGACTTAAGACATCTATTGTTATAGAAAAGACATACAGAATGCCTGTTTATGCACTTGATATTGAAGAATATACGGATAATGACGTAAAATGAATATATCAGCTGATATATTCATATGAAATATGAGGTGTTATAATGAAAAAAACTTGTTTAAAAGATAAACTTTTAAAAGGTATGGCAAAAACAGCACGCCAGGAAGCAGTGAAAAATGCAAACACGGCATGTTGGGTTTACCATCATCAGGATAAACTTCCCGAAAAAGTAAAGGATTTGCGTAAATTTTAATGATTGGACGAAGTGCAAGATGGATGGTTAACCGTCTTGTAGTAAACCGGATCATTAATATTGAAGATATAGAGATTTACCAATTTGGTTTGGAATCAACATTGTTAAAGGCACTTCATTATGTTTCAATGTTAATAATAGGATTTTGCCTGAACATGTTGTTAGAGACACTTGCATTCCAAATTGTTTATGCGGCCATCCGCGCCTATGCCGGCGGTTACCACGCCGATACACGCGGGGTCTGCTATCTGCTGTCATGGATCACAATACTTTCTGTTTTACTCATTGCCCGGTTCTGCCCGGCGGGGACGGTTGCGGTGGTTACCGCGGCGCTTACGCTGTCCGCTTTTCCGGTGATCTACAAATGGGCGCCGGTCGAAAACAGCGCAAAGCCGCTGGACGACGCGGAGTGCACCCACTACCGGAAACGGGCGAGGAGAATACTGGTGGTTATCAGTGCCTGCGCTCTGCTTGCCGGACTGGCCTTTAACAGCCGGTTTGGTCTGGTCGCCGCGGAATGCCTGGGCCTTGAGGCGCTGATGATGCTGCTGGGGTTGTGGAAAAATGGGCGTTAAGCCAAGGTATACAAGAGAACAGCAGAATGTGATTCAGGAAGCGATGGAATGTGGTTTCGATGTGTCGCCGTATATTACGGAGGCCTTTACACCAGAGCAGATACGGGAAATTTTCTGGGGATTGATGACCGGTGTGGATGTGACCTTTTATAACGATCCTGAGTATTCAAACTGCCAGATGTGGCAAATACGGGAAGGGCTTACAGGAAAGGTAGATGTATCGGTCTATGCGGACAAAAATCTGGATTGGAAAAAGATGTACCTGATCCGGATGGGTTTAGAGGAAGGGCTTGACGTATCGGAGTATGTGCGGCAGGGCATGGGCCCGGAGCAGATCCGGGCGATTTTGCAGGGATACCGTACCGATATTGATTATACGCTTTATGCGAAGCCCTGGTACACAGCTGGCGAAATGCGGGAAATCGGCTCAAAACTGATCCGGGAAGCGGTTCGGAGCAGAGCGGAGGAGACGCCGGGCGCTGGCAGTATGTTTAAGAGTGTAAAAAAATAACAGGTGCCCAACTGCAATTTGGACACCCGCATTTTTTTATTCTACTGGGTCATGGCTGAGTAAAAACAGAGTCAGAATTTCTTCTGCGTATTTTCCTTTTTCTGCTGGACAGCGTTCCAAAAGCTCCAGCAGTGCTGCGTACTTCGTCCCCATGTATTCTTTGGGGCCGTAGAGAATTGCGTCGGCGGACATTTTCAAAACGTCACAGAAACGATTCAGGCTTTTTAGAGAAAAGCCCTTAGTCCCCAGTTCTATATCGGCAAGGAAAGTTGGTGTGATACCGATTTTTCTTGCCAATTCATCACGGGACATGTTCAGAAATGTTCTTTGTTTACGAATACGAAGGCCAATCGCCTTATGATCTAGCTCTTGCATACAATTCCCCCTAAAAATAGTATTTACGCTTTTAGCTGTTGACTCTATACCATTGTGATATAAGCCGGCGGTTTATTTAAAAACCAGACACTTTTGCGCATTTTTTATAGGACCACAGTAGACTTCTTAATTATATCCGCTTTTACAGGTAATTTCAAGTCTCTGTAAGAAAACTGAAAGGAACCGGAAAAAAGTCCGGCATTCTCTCCCAAAGACAGGCGCAGGGGGATTTTTTTGTTTGTCTAAAATATTTTAAGTTGAAAAAAATTCGTACTTTCAGGCAGATTAATCGTGACAAAAAGTCGAAAAGTGGGCAGGTTGCATAAAATTCAAAATGTGATATAATGAAACGGATTAACGGAAAAAGGACGTATTTTTATGAATGTAAATTTTGAACATTACAAGGTCTTTTACTACGTAGCGCGCCATGGCACCATTACACAGGCGGCCCAGGCGCTGTATATCTCACAGCCGGCAGTGAGCAAATCGATCCATCTGCTGGAAAAGGAGCTGTCGTGCGAGCTTTTTCACCGGAATCAGAAAGGGATGACCCTGACGCCGGAGGGCGAAATGCTGTACGGCCATGTGGCGAAGGCCTATGAGCAGCTGGCCCTGGGCGAAAAGAAGCTCTGGGAAATGCTGAACCTGAACAATGGGGTGGTGCGCCTGGGTACCAGCGACATGATCGCCCGCTTTTTCCTGCTGCCTTATCTTGAAAAGTTCCATAGCCTGTACCCGGATATCCGTATCAATATGCAGAGCGGCACTACGCCGGGCACGCGCATCGCTCTGAAGGAGGAGCGTATTGAGGTAGGGGTGGTATCCTCACCGGTGGCAGCCTCGGACGATATTGAGATTCACCCGATCCGGGAGATACAGGATGTTTTTGTGGCAGGGCTGGACTACGCGCCGCTTGCCGAGAAGGTGCTGAGCTTTGAGGAGATCATGGCTCACCCCATTATCTGTACAGAGCGCAACACGGCCAGCCGTCATTATCTCGACTCGTTTTTCCTCAAGCATAAGATGCGGCTGGAACCGGCTTTTGAGCTGGGCACCATGGAGTTGATCATGCCCTACGCAGAAAGAAACCTGGGCATTGGCATCGCGGTGCGCGATGTGGCACAGGAGCGTCTGGACCAGGGGAGCCTGATCGAGATCCGGTCCAGAATTGAGATACCAAAGCGGCAGATCTGTGTGATCAAGCGGAAAAAGGGCGGTATCTCGAAGGCTGCGGAGGCTTTTCTGGACATTATTTTACCATAACAAATGGTTATAAAGCGTATAAGAATATTTCATTTTACTTATGGTAATGAGAGGGGTAAAATCGTTACTGTACGAAAAATGAAAGGAAGATTTGATTTTGAAAAAAGGCTATTTATATATTGTCATTGCGACGCTGTTTTTCAGTTCGATGGAGATCGCCCTCAAAAGTGTTTCAGGCCAGTTTAACGCTGTACAGATGAACCTGACCCGTTTTTTGATCGGCGGTCTTGTTTTAATTCCCTTTGCGCTCAGGACGCTTAAGAAGAAAAAGGAACATCTGGATAAAAAAAGTCTGCTGCACTTTGCGGGGCTGGGCTTTCTGGGGGTTGTGGTCAGCATGACCTTTTACCAGCTGGCCGTGGAAAACGCCAACGCCTCGGTGGTGGCGGTACTGTTTTCCAGCAATCCGGTGTTTGTGCTGTTTTTCTCGGGCATTATCCTGCACGAGGTGATCAAGAAAAACCATGTGGCGGCCATTGTGCTTGAAATCATCGGAATTCTGGTGATTGTCAACCCTCTGCACACCTCCCTCAACATCGCGGGGGTAGTCATGGCGATTCTGGCCGCAGTGGCTTTTGCCCTGTACTCGGTCTTTTCCAAGAAGCAGTGTAACCGCTACGGCGGCGTGGTGGTGACTTGCGGGAGCTTTCTGTTCGCCAGCCTGGAAATGCTGCTGCTCATCGGCATCAGCCATGTGGGACCGGTGGCGGATATGCTGAGCGGCAGCGGCCTTGCCTTATTTGCCAATATTCCGCTGTTTACGGGTTATACGGCGTCCAATGTCCTCACGATGCTTTATATCTGCATCGGTGTGACTGGCGGCGGTTATGCCTTTTATTTCATGGCCATTGAGGAAACCTCAGCCAGTACGGCGTCGCTGGTGTTTTTCTTTAAACCGGTGCTGTCGCCTATCCTGGCAGTGCTGATCCTGCACGAAGCGGTGCCGTTCAATATGGTGATTGGTGTGCTGCTGATTCTGGCCGGCTCTATCGCGAACCTGCTGCCAGCGTTTGCGCGCAGAAAAGAAAAACCTGTATCCCTGAGCGCGGAACAGGGCCGCTCTTAGCCTGTTTTATAAAATCTGAGTGTTGAAGCCACAGAGAATCCCTCAAAATCTCTGTGGCTTTTTTTTGTTAAAAATTTGTTTTTAATTTAGAATTATTCTTGACAAGCCTCTTTTATCGTGTTAAGATACACTCATCAAACAGTTAGAAATAGCTAACAAAAATAAATATTATTGAAAAGAGGTATCAACATGAAAAATTTAATTGGCAAAGAATTGATCGATTTTGAAGTACAGGCATATCATGAAGGTGATTTTAAAACCGTCACAAAGGAAGATGTCCTGGGAAAATGGGGCGTGTTCTTCTTTTACCCGGCAGATTTTACCTTTGTATGCCCGACAGAGCTGGCGGACGTAGCGGACAATTATGAGGAGTTCAAAAAAATCGGCTGTGAAATTTATTCGGTTTCTGAAGATACCCATTTTGTACATAAAGCCTGGGCGGACACCACCGACACCATTAAGGGCCTTCCGTACCCGATGTTAGGCGATCCGGCAGGCGTGCTGGCAAAATTCTTCGGTGTGCTGGTCAAAGAAGAAGGCCAGGCGCTGCGCGGTACCTTTGTGGTGGACCCGGACGGCGTTATCAAGGTTTACGAAATCCATGACATGGGCATCGGCCGTAACGCTGAGGAGCTGCTGCGCAAGGTGCAGGCCGCTCAGTTTGTAAGAGAACACGGCGACCAGGTCTGCCCTGCTAAATGGAAGCCAGGCGAAGACACACTGACACCAAGCTTAGATTTAGTCGGAAAGCTGTAAGAAGCAGGAGGGCGCCATGGATAAGATTTATGACTTGATTATTATCGGCGGCGGGTTCGCCGGAGCCTCTGCGGGGTGTTATCCGCGGCTGGTATCTAGGCCGCCCGGGCCATGCTCGATACGCTGATCATTGAGAAAAACCAGCCGGGCGGCCAGGCTGTGAATACCGCAGAGGTCGTCAACTATCCCGGTATCCGCCGCACCACCGGCCCTAAGCTTATGGATGAAATGCACAGGCACGCCATGGATTTCGGCGCGGAATTTACTGTAGCCGAGATCGAGGGTGTAGACCTTGAGGGTGAAGTGAAGGCGCTGCACACCAGCCGCGGCACCTACAGAAGCCGCGCGGTCATCATCGCCACAGGCGCCTCCCCGCGCAAGATCGGTTTTGCTGGTGAGAAGGAATATACCGGCCGCGGCATTGCCTACTGTGCGACCTGTGACGGCGAGTTTTTCAGCGGACTTGACATCTTTGTTCTGGGCGGCGGCTTTGCTGCGGCCGAGGAGGCTGTGTTCCTGACCCGCTATGGAAGAAGCGTGACCATCGTGGTGCGTGAGGATGATTTTACCTGCGCCCAGATGGTGGCGGACAAGGTAAAAGAGCATCCTGGCATTGAGGTGTGGTACAACACTGAGGTGAAGGAGGTTTCCGGTGACGATTTTTTGAAAAAGGCTGAATTTTTCAATAACAAAACCGGCGCGACCTTTACTTACGAGAGTAAGGACGGCAAGCCCTTTGGCATGTTTGTGTTTGCGGGCTATGAACCGGCCACCCAGATTTTCAAGGGTCGGGTGGACGTCGATGCTGAGGGCTATATCCCCACAAACGACCGCATGGAAACCAATGTCCCCGGCGTCTACGCCGCGGGCGACCTGAGGCCAAAGGAGCTGCGCCAGATTGTCACGGCAGTGGCCGACGGCGCCATTGCAGCCACCGCGGCGGAAAAATACGTGGCGGCTGAGCGGGAACGCCTGGGCCTGGCAGCGCCTGAGCCAAAGGCAGCCAAAACTCCAGCAGCACCAGAGCCGGAAGCAGAAGCGCCCCAAGGCATGGAAAACGGCTTTATCCCGGCAGCCATGAAGGGCCAGCTCAGGGAAATCTTCCAAAAGCTCGAGCGCACCGCCCGGGTGGTGACCATCATCGACCCGGCTGTGCCAAAGACTCTTGAGATGCAGGGTTTCTTAGAGGAAGTGGCAGCTCTTAACGACCATATCCAGGTGGAAGCCTGTAAAAAGGGCGAGAAGCCTGAGCTGGAAGCCGCCATGCACCTTGACAACCTGCCGGTTGCGGCCCTGTTTGATCCAGAGGGCCAGTATTCCGGCGTTAAATTTACCGGTATTCCCGGCGGCCATGAAATGAATTCTTTTGTTCTGGCGGTTTATAACTTTGCCGGACCGGGCCAGGCAGTGGATGAGGCGCTTGCCAAGCGAATTGCGGCTATCGACCATCCTGTCAATGCCCAGATCTGTATCTCCCTGTCCTGTCATTTCTGCCCGGATGTGGTAGCGGCCTGCCAGCGCATCGCGCTGCTGAACCCGAACATACAGGCGGAAATGATCGACACAGCCCTTTTTCCAGAGCTCAAGGAAGAATACAAGCTCATGAGCGTGCCTGCCATGATCCTCAACAAACGGGATGTGGTCTTCGGCGCAAAGAAAATGAGCGAAATTGTGGAAATATTTGAAAATCTAAAAAACTAAATTATTAAATCCTCCGTAAAAGGCGGCAATTGGATAATGCTTGTTTTGATCCAATTCCCCAAAAAAGCACGGCCCAGAGAAAACAGACTTTTTATGTCATGATAAATTTTTCCAGGGCTGTGCTTTTTTATTTTTGCTTTTCAAGGAATCTTTATAGGGACAGCCCTAATTGAAAGGGTCCGGCCTTTTAAGCGACTTCAAACTGGCTGTTGTAAAGCTCGGCGTAAAAACCGTTTTTTTCAATTAATTCGGTATGACTGCCGCTTTCAATAATATCACCGTCTTTGAGCACTAGGATGATGTCTGCGTTTTTGATGGTGGAAAGGCGATGGGCGATGACAAAGGAGGTGCGGCCTTCCATAAGCTTGTCCATCGCATTTTGAATCATCACTTCTGTCCGGGTGTCAATGGAGCTTGTCGCTTCATCTAAAATGAGCATGGGTGCGTTATCAATCATGGTGCGGGCAATGGTTATCTGCTGCCGCTGGCCCGCTGAAAGATTAACCTTATCGTTCAGGACTGTATCATACCCATTGGGAAGGGTACGGATGAAGTGGTGCAAGCCCACCAACGCACAGGCCTTTTTGAGATCTTCGTCGGATACGTTTTGCTTGTTGTAAACAATGTTTTCCCGAATGGTGCCTTCAAAAAGCCAGGTGTCTTGCAAGACCATGCAGAAAAGAGAATGCACCTGAGCTCTTGTCATTTGCCGGATTGGAACGCCGTCAATCAAAATATCACCGCTGTTGATCTCATTAAAACGCATGAGTAAATTGACAAGGGTTGTTTTTCCTGATCCGGTTGGACCGACAATGGCAATTTTTTGTCCGGGTTTGGCGATGGCGGAAAAGTTATTGATAACCATTTTATCGGTCCCTTCGTAGCTGAATTTGACATTTTTAAATTCGACATGGCCCTTTACATTCTGCAGTGGCGCTTTTTTATTTTTTTCATCAGCCATCTCCTCTGCATCCAAGAATTCAAAGACACGTTCACCAGAGGCAACCGCCATCTGTAAGCCTTGAGCCAATTGGGCGATTTGTGTGAGGGGCTGGGTGAAATAGCGCACATAGACCAAGAACGCGACAATCACGCCAAAAGAGATTTGTCCGCTTATCACTAAAGACGCACCGACAACGATGACAGCAACATAACTGATGTTGTCTACAAAGGTCATGATAGGCATCATCAGGCCAGAAAGAAATTGGGCCATATAGGTACTTTTGTTTAGTTTTTTGTTTAGGCCTTTGAAGGGTTCAAACATCTGCTGCTCGCCGTTATAGGCCTTTACAATAAGGTGGCCCGTGTAGGTTTCTTCGATATGGCCGTTAATAAGCCCCAAATATTTTTGCTGGTTGTCAAAATGTTTTTGAGATTTACTCATAATGATCATCATAGTGATAAATCCAAGGACGACAGAGGCAATTGCCGCAAGAGTCATGGTCCAGTTTGTGATGAACATCATGATGAGAGAGCCCGTGAGCATGGTGATGGACGTTACAAGGGTGGTCAAACTGTTATTTAAATTCTGCCCCAGTGAATCGACATCGTTTGTGATGCGGGAAAGAATGTCGCCGGTGGTGTTTTTATGATAAAACCACATGGGCAGACGGTTGATTTTTCTACTGATATCAATTCGCATTTTTTGAGATATCTTCTGGGTGACGGTGGCCATGATCCATCCCTGTAAGGTATTTAAGAGCGCACTCGTTAAGTACAATACAATTAAAAGAATCCCAATTTTAACAATGCCAGGCATATCGATGATGGTCGGGATACCTTCAGTAATCAGATTGGTTAAAACTTTGAGTTTACCAGGGCCTACCAGGGCAATGATAGTCCCAGCAACAGCGGCTATCACTGCAATGATGATACCCGGCAGGTATTTTTTTGAATAAGTCAACAGCATTTTTATTGTTTTTTTCGTATCTTTTGCTTTTGCAACAGATCCGCTCATGCCGGAAAAATCGGAGAGGTCCGTGTTTTCGGCCTTCTGGTTTTTATTGTATTGCGCATTATTCATTTTCCAGTTCCTCCTTTGAGAGTTGAGAATAGGCAATTTCTTTGTATAAATCGCATTTTTTGATCAATTCGCGGTGTGTGCCCATCCCGGCAATCCGGCCTTCATCTAAAACAATAATTTTATCGGCATCCTTAATAGTTCCGATGCGCTGAGCCACAATGATAATGGTGGCGTCTGTGGCATGATGTCTCAGTTCGCCTCGCAGCAACTTATCGGTTTTATAGTCAAGGGCTGAGAAACTATCGTCAAATATCAAAATTTCGGGCTTTCTTGCAATGGCCCGGGCGATGGAAAGCCGCTGCTTTTGTCCGCCGGAAAGATTGGTGCCGCCGGGCGCCACATAGCTTTGATAGGAATCTTCCATGGCTTCCACAAAGTCTGTGCTTTGGGCGGTTGAAATGGCAGAGGTACCGGCCTCATGGCTTCCCCCGCCGTTTCCGTTTGAACCAAAGGACACATTGGAGGAAATATCCCCTTTAAAAAGAATGGCCTTCTGTGAAACGTACCCAATTTTATTGCGCAAAGCCGCCTGGGTAAAATCCTTGACATTGATGCCGTCCACATAAACGCCGCCTTCTGTAACATCATAAAACCTTGGAATGAGGTTGATAACCGTACTCTTGCCACAGCCTGTGGAGCCGATAAAGGCGATGGTTTCGCCCTTGCTTGCCCGAAAGCTGATGTTTTGCAGAACATAATCCTCCGCGTTTGGATATTTAAAGCTGACGTTTTTAAATTCTACCTCGCCGGGCGTAGCGGTGCGTGTATGGCTGATGATTCCATCCTGAATGGCCGGATTGGTATCTAGGACTTCGCAAATGCGGTCTGCGGATACGCTGGCGCGGGGAATCAGGATTAAAACAACACCAAGCAGCATGAAGGCCATGAGCAGTTGAATGGCATAAGAGGAAAATACCATCATGTCTGAAAACAAGGGAACCCTTTCCGACACAGCGGAGGATGCAATGAGCGCAGCGCCAATCCAGTATACCGATAAGGTTAAACCATTCATGATCAGCTCAACAGAAGGCATCAGTGCGGCCATTAGTCGGTTGGAAAATAAGTTGGTATGGGTAAAAGCAGAATTGGCTTTTTCAAATTTATCTTCTTGATACTGCTCCGCGTTGTAGGCACGGACAACCCGAAGGCCAGTTAGGTTTTCTCTTGAAACACGGCTCAAATCGTCGGTCTGCTTCTGGAGCAGTTTGAATTTTGGGATCGCCAGAGAAATGATTATTGAAGATACAATAATCAGTATCACAACTGCAATACCTGTCGCGGCTGACCACTGCCAGCTTTTGCCCATGATTTTTACAATGGCCCATAGAGCTAAAATTGGTGATTTAATCAGGATTTGCAGCCCGATTACCATCAGCATTTGAACCTGTGTAATGTCGTTTGTCGTTCGTGTAATTAAACTGGAAATGGAAAAATTATTAATTTCCTGCATTGTGAACGACTGTACCTTATTAAACAGGCCTGCTCTCAATCTTGAAGAAAGATTGGCTGCGATTCGCGCGGCGAGTCCGGTGATAACAACGGAAACCGCAACGCTTGCCAGGGTGAGCAGCAGCATCCGGATGCCGGCGAATAAAATCGCCTGCATTCCGCTGCCGGGCGTCTGAACAAGTTCGGTGATTTTCCCCATAAATTCCGGTAATGTTAAATCAATCCATACTTGAAAAACAATCAGGACAAGAACGATGGCAACCAGCCCCCACTCTTTTGTGGTAAGATTTTTTAGTATTTTTATCAAGTTTATACCTCCATTCAAATATAAAAAGCCAATGAAATTTATTCACATTTCATTGGCTCTGCGTCTTAAGCGTCTGGCTCTGTAAGAACAGTCATTTTCAGTTTTGTTATGTTAATCAGGGTTTCTTGTTTGCACTTTGGACAAAAAAGTGGAAAATTTTTTAATACGGTATCGTGCCTAGCCTTTAGCCGTGTTTTATTTTGACATACAGGGCAGAAAATCCAAACTTCTTTATGCATTAGTCGAGGCCTCCGCATTCATAATCTTCGTCAACGCGGCAATCTCGTTGCGAAAACATTCTTCATAGATATCTAAAAAGATAATCAGGGCTTCTTGCTGTTCGGGAGTTATCTTTTCCAGTGCGTCATTTTCACATTTCCATAAAGAGCCAATAACACAATCTGCGTATTTTTGTCCTTTTTCGCTTAATTTTACCTGCTTATTTCTGCGGTCTTCTTTCATTTCTGAAAGTTCGACTAAGCCTTGACGCCAAAAGGACTTAATAATCATATTGACGCTTTGTTTGTTGTATTGGCTCTGTTTACAAATTAACTTTTGTGTGCAACCCTGGGTGTGTTCATAGAGGACACCCAGTACGTTTAAACTCATGGGAGTTAAGCCCGCAGCTTTGGCATAAGCTTCGGATAACCTTTCGAGTGTTTTCCATTTTTCTGAAAAAAAGTCCACGTGTTGTTTTATTTTTCTTTTACTCATTCACAAAACCTCAATTAGTACAATTTGATTATAGTAATTACTTTGGACTATTATACTTTGTGTTGTAGCGATTGTCAAGATAATAGTATGCAAAAGAACTTTAATTTAATAATTTGTTAATTATTGGATAATTTGAAGCGCTGGCCTCTTTTTGTTGGTTTTGAAAAAGCGCGAAAAACTGCTTGTTCAACGAAGAGTGTACCAAGTGTTATAGGCTGCATTGATACCCTTCAGATAAAAGACCGGTGAGTTCTCAAGGAGTATCAGGGACTGGTGATAGCGCAGCTCAAAAGCGGCAAGGCTGAGGGCTGTACCGTCCACGGTGTCGGGCAGCATGGTGGGGTTGTATTCCAGATTGAGGTAGTGATTGTCAATGCAATGGCGGGGGCTTTTTTTATGTTTTTAGAGGTCAGCCAGCCTGTCTTAAAGGGCGTGCTGTCTGCCGGACTGCCCGCAAAGAACAGATGCATACCAGAGGGCATGGTAGCTTCGGGGCAGATCTGCCGCTGTAAGGCCCTGCTTTTTTGAAGAAATATTGAAGATTGAGAGAGACTTTACAGAACCATAGTCTGTCCGTTTTCTGAAAAGACTTGGATTTTAAACATGCAAATTCAGTAATAAAAAGACTGTATCGGTAAAAAAAGTGAAAAGGAATTTCGATTTTGATAGACTTATTATAAAGGTAATCAATAGTGGCGAATTGGCGCTTGCCACAAATACAATAGAGAAATAAAAAAGGTAGAAAAATGAGAGAGAAGAGTAAAAAAAGTTTGAGAACAAGGCTCCTGTCCTTTGTTTTGGTTTTTTGCATGACATTCCAGATGATTGGGTTCAGCCCGGGGAGTGTGGCGTTGGCAGAAGGGGAGAGCATGAGATACTCTGCTGATATCATTAAGGACGGAAACTCGACTTATAAAGGGGAGGGAACAGATCCGACGGAAAGTTCCAACGCTGGTGCGTTTTCAAGTGTTAATATCAGCTTTAGCACACCGGCTGGGGGATACACAGCGGCAGAAGGAGCGGATACTTTATTCAAGCTGAAATTAAAGCCGGATTCAGCCTATTTACATCAAGAGTGGGGTAAAATTCCGACGGATAAGCAAGCAGATGCAGCAAATTTGCTTCAAGATGCAATGGAAGCAGATGCTGAAAACAAAGATGCTAAATATAAAGCGTTATCGCAATATATTGGTGTTAATGGCAATTTGCCTGAAATTAATTTTGATTATACCTTTGACACTGATTTCCTTTGGAAAGAAAGCAGCAACCCGGGAATCATTCTAGGAAACGCACACCAGGTTACCACGACCATTGACGGTTCAGATGTAACTGTGGGAGAGTATACTTTCATACAGGATAGTACTACCGGTGCGTTAAAGCTTCATTTTGTATTTGAGCCCTTTGTCTATGGTGTAACAACTGCGATGGCGGGAATGAGCTTTACTTTGGGACTACAGGATAGCCTGTTTGAAGGTGGTAATCCTGTTGAGGTGAAGTGGGATCAGGTGACCAGCAGCCTCAACGTGGGTGAATGGCGAGACCCTAGTCTTCCAGATACCTTGGACGATAATTATACCATTGACAAAAGCGTTGTGAACAAAGTTGGCGAAACCAACAGTGTGGGCGATGCCATGTATGTGGATTATAAGCTTGATTTAAGGGCAGAAAATGACGGCGATTTGCGAGGAAAAATTGTTGAGGACCTGCTGCCAGAGGGTCTGACCGTTGACTCTGTCACTGTGGGATTAAATGGTGCGGCGGAAAGTGGGATTGAAAGCGGTACTACACCGGGTGATGGCACTTATCAGACGGTCACTGAAAGTGGCCGTGCGGGTTTCAGCTATCAATTTCCAGGTGGAGCGCCATTGCAGCGTGCGAGTCTGACCATTCGCGCGATTTTGACCGTTGAACAGTACACCGAATTTATGGAGAGCGGAACTGGCAAGCTTTGGAATTTTACCAACCAGGCTTTTTTGCGGGATCCAGATAAAGATGGCCCCATCGCCCAGACAGAAGAGATCAAGACTGATATGGAAGCCACCTTTATGACAAAAGACGGGACACAGCGTGCCTATGACGGTAAATATTTTGACTGGGAAATCAATGTCAATACCCAGTTTAGCCATTTGTCCAACGCGTATATCATTGACAGCATCAGTAAGAACCAGCACACCTATGTGGATGGCGAGCCAATAAAAATCACCAAAGGCAGCGCCGCAACGGTTGATATGCCGCTTGAAAAAACGACAGATGCAAATCTTACAGATAAAGTATATACAGATTTAACCAATGCACTTTTACAGAATTCAGATAAAGCATTGTTAAATTCGCTGGAAACTTTGACCAATAATGGAAGTAAAGCCATCTACTACGAAAGTGGTGACGCTCAAATCATGATCATCCCCTTCGATAAATATGAAAATGCGAAGGTAAAAATCAATTATGCGACATTGCTGAAAGAGCCGGATAAGGTGACACCATCCTTGAATTTGTCCAACAAGGTTAAAATGATCTGGAGCCACTACTGGTATGGTAATGGGATTGGCAAAAGCGATTTTAACGTAAATATTGACATTGACAAGGGTGTTGCGGGTAATTATGATATTGTTCAGAAAACCGCTGATTTTCAGAAAGACAGCGGCACCATGGACTGGGTTTTTAAAATTAACCATTACCAGAAGAACGCCGAGGAGGTACGGATTGTTGAAGACCTAAAAGCCCAGAATATGAGTCTGGTCGATCCCGCCGATCCCTCGAAAAACTGGACGTGCAAAGACCAAAATGGCAAGACGGTGACGATCCACAACAGCCTGAGCCAGGGAACACCTTATTATGTGTATGACAACGCAGACGAGAAATTAACCTTTTATTTTGGCAATTTAACACCGGATAAATACTATGAGCTGCGTCTTCATACTAATGTGGATGGACAGATGGCTCAGGTAACAGATGACAAATCGTCGGTAAGCAACAAAGCAACAGTTTTGACTAAAGACAATGGAGCAGACGTAGAGCATACGACTGAAGCTAAACAGGATGTGGATAATACCATTATCCAGAAAGTCAATACAGGCTACGATCAGGCGACACATCAGGTGAAATGGACCATTACCGTTAACCAGAACAAGCTGCCCATCACAGGCAGCACAGTCACCGATGTGTTTAACACAGCGGATATGACCTTCTTAAATGTGGATGCTATCCGAAAAGACGGCATGGCCTTTACGCTGGATAAAGATAATAGGACAGCCAGTAAGAATGGCCAAACAATCGTCTGGTCTGCGGATGATAATCCTGTCTTTACCTTTAAAGATCAGACAAATGACGAGAGTATTTATGAGATTGATGTCACCACACAGCTGACAGAGACTTTCATCAATGAGTATTTAACAACAAACGCGGAAAATAATGTTGTGAATACAGCCGTACTTCGGGGCTTTGTAAAAGGGATGCCGATCCGGGATAGCAAGGACGTTAGCCAAACAGACAACAAAGTATCCGATGACGCCACCGCGCCCATCGCCACAACCGCCCTCAACAAACACGGCCAATACGACAGCGGTACACAGATTATTACCTGGACAGCGGCCTTTAACGGCGGTCAGGCCGCTATGAAGGGCCGTGTGATTACCGAGGATTTAAGTGCAAACCCCATTCTTGAGCTTAAGCACCGCGACCCAAAAACTGGCGGTCTTTTAACAGACCCCGTTAAGGTTTATGAAGGAAAATGGGAAAACGGGAAAATTGTCAAAGCAAATGATACACCAGTGATTAAGGACAGAAGTGAGTTTACAGATGTTGCAGATCAGGGCTTCAAGTTTACCGTGCCGGATAAGTACGCAAATACAATCCTTATCTTTGAGTTTGACACCTATATTACCAATAGCGCCTCCGGTGCGGATGTCAGAAACACCATCAAACTGGAGCCTTTAAGCGGTGTAAACAAGGGCGAAGAAGATAGTTCTACCGCGGATGGTCTCGATTATTTCGATATTGATGAATATGCCAGCATCTCTGTCGGACCATATATTAAGGTTAAAAAAACAAGCAGCAGCCAAGACACCAGTGGCAAAAACCAGATCAAGCTGGGCGGCGCAACCTTTACTCTGACCGAGTATGTAGCAGATGGGGCATCATCTGATTATGATAATGCGGTATGGAAGCCTTCAAGTGTAGCGGACAAAACACGTATTACCAACGATGACGGACAAGCCAGTTTTGTCAACCTCATTCCGACAGCAGCCCTGTACAAGCTTGAGGAAACAAAAGCGCCGGGCGGATATGATATTGATGATACACAGGATTCACCCAAAGTATACTACTTTAGGTTTGTCAATAAAGGGGCGTTTGACCCTGGCACGACTGAGCATAAGAATGTTCAGATTAATGAAGGAACAGCAACTAATGCAACGGTTCTGGAGATTAACAGAACCGTACTAAAAGGATTCTCCTTTGACCGGACAAACACCCCGACCGGCAAGCTGGAGTTTACAAAAACCGATGCTAACGATAAAGGCATTCAAGCTGTAGAATTCACCTTAGTTCGTGACGACAAAAAGGTAAAAGATCAGACCGCCACCAGCGATGCCAGCGGAAAAGTCACCTTTAGCAAGCTGGACCCGGGTACCTACACCCTCAAAGAAACCGCGGCGCCGGATCAGTATCTGCTGGGCAGTGATCGCAAAGTAACCGTGGATGAAAACGGCACGGCCACCATCGCTGCCGGAGACGGCCTGACGGGTGACACCACAGCCAGCTATAAAATCAGTAATCAATACGTTAGCGGCACCATCAAAATTAATAAAGTCGACAGCGAAAAAGACACGATTAAGCTGCAAGGCGCGAAGTTTGAGATTTATTCCGGTGTACACAGCGATAAAGCTGAATTGAAAAAGGATGGCTCTGACAAAAATTACATCGGAGAAGCCACCACAGACGGAAATGGCACAGCGACCTTTAACAATGTGCCCTATTCACCCACAGGATACACAATCATTGAGAGTGTGCCACCGACAGGATACAAAGCCACAGATGAGAATAAGTTGATTACAATTAAAACAAATGATTTGGGCTTTACACCGAATACAAATTTCACCCATACCGTGACGGAGGCAGTTAAAAATACCCGCCTGCGCTATGATGTGTCATTGACAAAGACCAATGACAATGCAACACCCGATAAGCTTGAAAGATCCTTTGAGCTGACTTATACAGATAATGATAACTATGATACATGGAAAAATGAGAGTAACGGAGTCAAAATAAAAGACAGCAAAGGCAGCATTAAGCGTGAAAGCGGAAAAATAACAGTAACCACTAACGGTCAGGGTGAATTCCAGCTCACCAACTTACCCTATGGTGATTATAAACTGACAGAAACCACAAACAATGAAGCTACCAATATCTACCAGAATCTGGACTTGACCATCAAAAAAGATCAGCTGATCGGCCATGAAACGACCAGCAATAATGCGTTAGTCCTCACTGCTAACAACGGAACAGATACAGTTGTCAACAAGCTGAAAAAAGCCAATGAATTTAAGATCACCAAAACCGATGATAAGGGTGATAAGCTGAAGGATGTCACTTTCACATTAACTGGGAAAGATGCCTACAACCGTGATATAAATATGTCACAGACGACAGGAACAGACGGCTTGGCAACCTTCAGAGATATCCCGATCGGCGCGAGTGATGGCAGTACCGCTTATACGCTGACGGAAACCCAGATCGGGGAAAATACCACGGCGGATACGGATGGTTATACCACTGATTTTACAAAAACTTATAAGGTTTTTGTAAAACCTGCCGTTAATAATGACGTGACGATAGAAGTAACAAATTTCAACGTTCAGAATAACGGTATTAGCATTACCAATGAACCGGTTGCCGGTACCATCGAATTTACAAAAAAAGATGAAGATGGCAGAATTCTGAAAGGCATTGAATTTGAACTGCGCCGAGTAGTCAATGGCGTTGCCCAGACGGCCGGTGAAGGCAGGGTGTTTAAAGCGACATCTGGAGATAATGGAGCAGTCAGATTTGCCGGCATCCCCTACGCCAACTATAAACTGGTTGAAACAAAAGGAGCGGATAGTTCCGCCACAAAAGAATTCGATATTCTAAAATCAAAATTGACAGTTACAAACAGTGGGACTGAAACGTTCAATTATAGCGAATCAGAAGTCACCAATACCCTGAACAAAGCCAGCATTACCCTGACCAAAAAAGACCAGGCAGGTATGCCACTTGGCGGCGTTGAATTTGCCGTTAAGCGTCAGGCGAGTAGTGAAGCTGATAATAAATTTAAAAGTTTTGTCTTAAATCCAAATGGAACAGAGTACTCCAATTATTACAAAAATGAGACTGAAGTATTAACCGCGACAAGCGCCGCAGACGGTACGCTAACCATCAGCGGCCTCGCCTACGGCAAATATAAGCTTGTAGAGACCACAAAACCCGATAACCCGGCAAGCGATGTAAGCGCTCCAGAAATTACCTTTACAGTGAACGAAAATGGTGAAATACAAGACTTACATGGAACTACAAAAGAAGGTAATAACAATATTGTCACCAACACCATAAAATACGGCTACGTCAACCTGTTAAAACAGACCGATAATGGCGAAAATCTGCCGGGTGTAAAATTCGATATTTACAAAACAGATGCAGCCGGCAATAAGACAGGCAACGCTATCCTGACTCTGACAACAGATGAAAACGGCAAATTAGACAAAACAGAAATGGAAAAAGACGGTGTCGGCCTGCTGACCTACGGCGACTACGTACTGGAAGAAACCAGTGTAGACAATGCTTTTACAATGAGCGATGAGTCTTATAAATTTACCATTGGTGATACGACAACTGGCGAAAAGGGTACCGCCTGGATTTCCCCAGAGAGTAACGCTGATAACGTCATTTACACAAAAGCTGGCGCAGGTGAAACTGCACCCACCGACCTGAAACCCATCATCAACACCGCCAAACGCCAGCCCATTGAGCTGAAAAAGACTGGCGCAGGTGGCGCAGCGCTGAGCGGCGCAGTCTTCGCGGTCTATGACGGTAATGCCCTTGTGGCGGAGCTGACGGAAAGTGCATCGGGTTCAGGAACCTACAACACCTTAAAAACAACGGATTTAAATTCCGCAATTACCGATACGGTTACAAAAAATAAAATCATCACTATTGATGGAAAAAATATTAAAATCCCTTACGTCAAAGGCAACGATCTGCTAGCAGGCACCTACACCATCTGTGAGATCAAACAACCGGACGGCTATCAATTGCCGAGTAAGGGTACAGAGCTAACGGTGGCCAATACTAAAGCGACTGTCGAAGTCATAAATGATCAAACCAGCTTTACAGTCGACAAGGTCAGCAATGAACCGGTTGACAATCCAGATAAACTTTCCGGCGCAAGCCTGGAAATCCGTAAAGATAAAGACGGATCAGCGGTATCAGATACCTTTAAATGGGTAAGTGACGGTCAACCTCACGCCGTAATCGGCTTGCCCGCCGGCACCTACTGGCTGGTGGAAACCGCCGCGCCGGAGGGCTATAAAGTGGCAGACCCCATTCAGTTTACTTTGGCTGATAACGGGCAGCTTTATAAAGGGGCAGAAATCAATGATGAGAATAAGTTGGAAAGCAATAAGCTCACCATGACTGACACCCGTGTCTACGGTCAGGCCAAGCTGACTAAAACGGTGACTGGTGTACAGGGAGCAGATGCATCCGGTATCCCATTTAGCCTGTACAAATGCACAGGCGATGCGCCCGATCTGAGTAACCCGACAAAGGATACCCTGATCGCCGAAAACCTGACAACCGACGATGACGGCGTCATCGACACTAGCAAGCTTAACAGCGTTACTAATGAGGAAACAAAGAAAGCGTTAAGCGCAGGCCTTTGGACAGGCAAGTATTATTTCTTAGAACAGCCAACTGACGGCTTGGTTTATGACGACACCAATAACAATAATCTGGTGGCATTTGAAATTACAGATCAAAATCACTATGCTGAAACCAGTACACCTGTGAAAAGTACCATGACGAACACTAGATTCATGACAAAAATAGCGTTCAAAAAATACGACACTACAGACACTACAGATGAATCCGGGATACAGGGCGTTACCTTTAAACTCACACGCTCAACAGATGGTGGAAGCACCTATACAGAACTCGTCGAAGAAGCGGGTAGAGGCGGAATCGTCGTTACAGATGATAAGGGCGAGGTCACCGCACAGCTTTTGAAAAAAGGCAAGTACTTGCTGGAAGAAGTAAGAGCAGAAGGCTATAGTTCAGACGGCGCGTTTAAAGCGACTTTTGAGATTGACGACACCCATTATAATAAGACAGTAAAACTTAATGAGACAACAAATTGGAATGTATTGAGTGGGAATTTTGAAAACAACAAAGGCATCGCCAACGACCGTCTCCCAGGTTCCATGACCATCACCAAGGTAGACGCAAAAGACAGTAATACGAAATTAAATGATGCGGTATTTGCTTTATATAAGGACGAGGCAACAACACCGATATTGACTGGAACAACCGGGAGGACCTATGTCTATGATGATGTTGATCCAATGCAGTCTGAAACAGAAGGAAACATCGGAGAGCTGAAAATCACGAACCTGCCTTGGGGTAGCTACAAGCTGGTAGAAATTACCCCTCCGACAGGTTATATCATCAGCAGCGTCCCGCTTGAATTTACCATTGAAGCAGGTCAGGTAAACTTTGGTGCAGTACAGAGTGCAGCGACTACCATCAGCAACGCTCAGAGCACCTTCACACTCAAGAAAGCAGATGCCACCGACGAAACATTCGTCAACGGCGCGGCCTTCCAACTGACGGATGACAGCGACAACAAGGTTATCTGGAAAACACCGGATAATACAACGTTTGCCAGCACCTGGTCAAATATTACCAAAACACTTGTTGCGGGCAAGACCTATACCCTCACCGAGACCAAAGCCCCGGACGGCTACGAAAAAGCCGCCCCGGTTAAGATCACGATGAATGAAAAGGGCGTTATCACTGTAACAGAAGGTGGAGATCACGTAAGTGTGACAGAAAACTCAACCATCACTGTAAAAGACCAGCCCATCGAAATCGGCCTTAAGAAAATTGATGCTGAAAGTAAGGAGAAATTAGAAGGTGCGGTATTTAAGGTAACCGGAACTTTTGCCGATAAAGAGATAACTGAGATTGAAGTCACACCAGCAAATCTCACAGAAACTCTGTCTGGACAGCTGATCGCCGGCGAAACCTACACCCTGACAGAAACCACCGCGCCAAAAGGCTACGAACTGGCTGAACCCATTGTCTTTACAGTCAATGACGCGGGCAAGGTGGCCCTCACAGACACCCCGGCTCACGCGGCGCTTGAAAATGGCAATGAAACCATCGTCCTGAAAAACACACAGAATGAAGTATTCCTCCAGAAAACCAACGCGGATGGCACAGCCATCGGCGGCGGCGCGGAATTTAGCCTGACCGGCGATTTCGCAGATGGAGAAAAAGTAAAGACAATCCAGACAAAAGATAAAGAGGCATACAGCCTCAAAGGCCTGCTGACCGCAGGTCAGACCTACACACTCAGGGAAACCCGACCGGCCGACGGCTACAAGCTCGAAACCCGTGAGGTGCAGATTACCATGTCCACCGCTGGCACCATCAGCATTGCACATGACACATCAGATATTCCGGCAACGGTGGTGAACAATGGCCTGACGCTGAACTTCAAAGATCAGCCCATCACCCTGAGCTTACAGAAAACTGACGCCAACAACGGAAATAAACCCCTTAAAGGCGCAAAATTTGAGCTTACCGGTGACCTGGCAGACGGAAGCAGAGCACACGCTATCGATTTGACACAAAACGCGCAGGCAGATCTGTCCGCCCTGCTAATCGCCGGCAATGAATACACCCTGAAAGAAACCACCGCGCCGGAAGCTTACCAGCTTCAGCAAACGCCGGTGACCTTCACGGTGGACACGGATGGTAAGGTAACCATCACCAACGCAGACGCGGTTAAAGGCTTTGCTGCCCTGTCAGGTGACAAGGTCAGCCTGTCCTTTGCCAACACCCTGAACCAGGGCAACATCACCTTTATCAAATACGGCACGAATGACGAAAATGATTTACACGCTAAGGCAGAGCTGTCCGGCGCAGTTTTTGGACTGTATATGGATGCCAAGGCTGAAACAGCTGTCAAAGACGCCAACGGCAAGGCCATCACTGCGGCCAGCGGCCCCAACGGCACAGTTACCTTCAATGACATCTACGTGGGTACTTACTACGTGAAGGAAATAACTGCCCCGGCTAACTATACAGCGGACAGCACGGTCTATCAGACTGTGATCGACAAAGATGGAAAATGCGACGGGCTGCACGCCGTGGCGGGCAGTCAGGAAGCGGATAAAGCGGTCAGCGAAATCACCAACGAAGCCGTCCGCGGCAGCATCACCATCAGCAAAACCGATTCCTTTAACAGCAAACCCATCAAGGGCATCGAATTTACACTGACGAAAAAAGACAGCAAGGGCAATGACATCAAGATAAAAACCGGCGTGACCGATGAAAATGGCAAACTGGTATTTGACAACCTGCTTATGGATACCGAATATGGCGTTCGAGAAACAAAGACCCTCAGCGGTTATGTTTTAAGTCCGGTGACACAAAATATAACCTTAAAAACAGGCGAAAAAGACAAAAACATTGCCTTTACCAATGACCCCACCAAGCTGACTTTCAAGAAAGTTGACACCACCGGCGCGGGTCTGCCAGACGCAGAATTTACTCTGTACGACAGCGGTACGGAAAAGGCAAAGGCCGCCTCTGACAAGGACGGCATGGTCACCTTCCTGTATCTGGACAAGGGCAGGACTTATACCGTCAAAGAAACCAAACGTCCGGGGGATGACTATCTCCTGAACCCCACTGAGTTTAAAGCAGTAGTGGATAATGATGGAACCTGCACCCTCAAAAATAACGACGAGACTGTCACCCAGGTCGTCAACGCTGACGCGGGTGTCATCACTCTGAACAAGAAGGGGAATGACAACGGTCCGCTGTCAGGCGTGACTTTTGAACTGAAAAACGAAGCGGGCGAGGTTATCCAGACCCAGATCACCGGCAATAATGGACAGCTTGTCTTTGCCGATGTGCCCATGGGCAGCTACACCATTGTGGAGACAGCGGCTCCTGATCCCTACGCGGTATCGGCAGACGTGACCAAAGTTACCCTGAGCCGCGGCGCAAGCCAGAAGGTGACCGTCAGCCGGGTGAATGCCCTGTCTCAGGTGGTATTCCACAAACGCGGCATCATTACCGAAACCTGTGCGGGCGACCCGCAGCACGCGCCTCTTGAAGGCGCTGTCTACGGCCTGTACAAAGATCCCGAATGTGCCGCGGAACCGGTATACACTGCCGTCAGCGGCAATCCTGGTGATGGCTGCAAGGTTGTCTTTACCGGCGTTGCCCGGGGAACCTGGTACGTCAAGGAAATAACAGCACCACAGCATTACATGCTGGATACGACGGTCTACAAGGCCGTTGTGGACAGCGATGGACATTTTGACGGACTGGCTAATCTGGACGATACAAAGGTAGCGGATAACCGTGTCGTGGACGCGGCTGTCACCACCGATATTGTTCTGAAAAAGGTCAATGAGCAGAAACCAGATGAAGTGCTGCCG
>OAWD01000319.1_pt1 | contig 37504 bp, 35 predicted proteins | sample 1495361 | NCBI WGS metagenome assembly OAWD01 (sample SAMEA2580130, study PRJEB22360) | human gut metagenome | biome: human gut; feature: human-associated habitat; material: faeces | place: Denmark | collected 2008/2010 | reverse complement strand
GAACAGAGAAAATTGGTTACATTTAATTTGTACTTTTTCTTGACATAGGACCAATCGGACAGCTTTGTTTAGATCAGGGTGTTCATAATAAAAAACAGATGATATCGTCTAAATGGATAATCCATCGGAAAATATAGTCATAGCAGTTACATCATATTTTAAACCAACAATAGTGGACCGCATAGATTTTATACAAAGATATATTGAGCCATTCATTTTAATTTCATTATCTTAATCCTTGTAACCAAAGAAAAAACAGATGACAATATGATAAATCCGCCGGACTCTGGAGAAGGTTTCCCCTGAAGTCTGGCGGATTTTTGCTCTAAATATATAGACATCTAGCTAAATAGTTGGGAACTTAATGGAAAATCAAAAAAACAATCCCGATCAGAAGTGTTAAAGCCAAAAAGAATAAGGCTGCACCAATTAAGTACCTCTTTGCTGTACTCATTTGATGTACATTATCCAAAATTTCGGTTACTTCCGCAGACATCTCAGTTCCGGCCTTTGAATCATGCTGTGAGTATATATCCATTGGGGCTGTTTCTTTGCCTTTCAGCAGGTAATCAGTCGTCACTCCGAAAATCTCACTTAAACGAATGATTTTTTCACTGTCTGGAAGGGTCTGATCCGTTTCCCACTTCGACACTGCCTGTCTTGTAACGTTCATCAGAGAGGCGAGTTCTTCCTGAGAAATTCCTTTTACATTTCTCAAATGGATAAGTTGTTTAGATACGCTCATTGTATTATCCTCCTTAAATTTCAGCCGTTCTTAACTGTGCCTAAATATTACATTAATTTCTATTGAATACCAATTTTTTGCTATTAGAAATACTATGAAGAACTTTTTAATATATATAGATAGTTTAGGAGATTTGCTCTGCTCTTATCAGCTTATAGACATTTTTAATGGGAAAAAAGAAAACACCTTGCTAAAGTGAAAGCCTTCATTTATACTGAATCTGCAACGAACAATATGCCTTCAGGCTGTCTCAGGCCGATAAAAATCCCCAGCCATCAGTACTTTCATTTCTATCGTTCTTTTATTTTTCGTTTCAAAAAGATGGAATACTTTTGGAAATCACGGTGTGCAAAGAATATTTGCATGGGATTTTTGTAAATGCAAAGCTCCTTTGATGGACATAATCGGATTTTCCTAATACAATTTCGGCAAAAGGAGGAGAACTATCATGACATTAGGAAGTAACATTCAAAAAATAAGAAAGGAGGAACATTTGTCTCAAGAAGATTTTGCGGAGATGTTTCATGTTTCGAGACAAACAATATCTAATTGGGAAAATTCGAAGAGTTATCCGGATTTAGAAACAATTATAAAAATAAGCGATAGTTTTCAGATTTCCTTGGATATTTTATTGAAGGAGGATTTGATTATGGTGAAAACATTTGATAGCGAAGTAAAGAGTACGAGAAAATACGCAAAGATATTGTTGGTAATTGCGGTTGTATTTGCGTTGGTGATCGGGAGCTTTGTAATTTATTCGTGTGTATATTTCAATACCAAAAATAAATTAGAGGGGAATTTTACGCAGCAGTTAAAAGAAAATAATTTTCATAAAAATAGAAATGGATATTATTCAATGAGTGATTCAAAAGGAATTACATATAGTGTCCCGAATCAATCCATGCCGGGACTATTGGACTTTTCTTTGCAGTTTCATATTAGTAATGTATACTGTGAAATTGATCTTGAAGATACTATTGTGGAAATTGTGTGGGAAGATAACAATGAATTCACTGCTTCAGCAATTTCTAAAGATGATAATAAAATAGTAGGTAGCACGTCGGAATTTACAGAAAGTGACTTTACGAATATGAAGAAACTTGGTAATGAATTAGGAATTTCAGAGAGAGAAATGACTAGAATCATTGAAAAGGGAAATGAGTTGTATCAAGAGTTCTATTTATAATAAAAATATATGATAAAGAAAAAACGTATGATTTGAAAAATGTATACGGGAATGAAGAAATAGGCTAGATTCTTGCTGGTGTTCCATGAAAGGTATTTATTTTATGTTTAGTCGTCTGGTATTGTTGCTGACAAAGCAAATCTACGTTTTGTAAAAGAAACTTTTCTAAAATGTAAAAGAGTTTTGATAGATTTGTGAATTATAAAATGTGATAATGCTCTTTGAAAGGAGGAAAGATTTGAAATGAGTATAGGAGAGCAAATAAATAGTTTGCGAAAAAGGAATAGTTTAAGTCAAGATGATTTTGCAAATATGTTTCATGTGTCAAGACAAACCATTTCTAATTGGGAGAATGGGAAAAGCTATCCGGATTTAGAGATGATTATAAAGATAAGTAATTATTTCAAAATATCGGTCGATGAATTATTGAAAAATGATACTAAAATTGTAGAAAAAATCGATGATGAAAAGAGGAAAAAGAGGAAGTATTTTATTTTACTGATAGTTATATGTGTCATAGGAAGTGCCCTAATCTTGATATTATACAATAAGTATCAGGAAAGCATAGCAGTTAATTTCTCTATGAAAAAACACGAGACTTATAAAAGTACGGAGATTAAAGAATTATCGCTGAATGTTGCTAATGGGTATTTTTCAGTTCCTAAAAATGAAAAACTAGATGTACAAGTACATGGGGTTACTGATGATGGCAAACTTCATCTTACAATTATGAATCAAGACAACAATATTTATTATCGATTAGATGGACAAGAGCTGAATGACCTGCAAACTTTATATTTTGAAAAGGGTTCCTATATCATTCAAATCGTTGCTGATGATTTTACAGAAGATATTATAAGTATTGAATATAATATTGATATTAGTAATTAAAATTAAATCATCAGTTATAAAATAAGATGAAAAAAATTTTTTCGGGAAGTACATTGAAAATAGTTGCAATGTTTTTCATGGTAATTGATCATTTAGGTCAAGTAGTTCTGAAGAACGGGATCATCTTAAATGCCCCCTACTCTATGTTTACAGACGAGCAATTTTCTGATTTAATGTCTGCAGTGAATATTTGTCATATTTTAGGTAGAATTTCATTCCCTATTTTTTGTTTCTTATTAGTAGAGGGATTTTTGCATACGCATAGCCTAAAAAAATATTTTTTTAACTTGGGTTTATTTGCAATTATTTCTGAACCTATCTATGATTTAGCCTGTACAGGTAATGTATTTAGCCTACAACAACAAAATGTGTTATTTACATTATTACTTGGGCTAATAGTTATAGCAACTATAAGAAAATTTCACGAGAAAGGGATAATATCTTTAGTAATTGTAGCAATAGGGGCAAGTCTTTCATACATTTTTAATTTTGATGGCTGGTACTATGGAATAGCTTTAATTAGCATATTTTACTTGCTCCACGATATGCGGATGATGAAATATGGAATGTCTATTTTAGCTATGTTTGTTTGTGGACTAGATTTTACGATAAATGGACTTTTTGACCCGTATTTTTTAACTTCTGTATTTTCATTGGTATTTATTTCTTTATACAATGGTAATCGTGGAATAAAAATGAAATATCTCTTTTATATTTTTTATCCCTTACATTTGTTAATATTATACCTTGTCAGTATACTTTTGATTAAAACATTATAAATCATTCTATATTTATTTGGAGCGGTTGATTTTGAATTGACCGCTTTTTTTATTTCATAAAAATATAGAATTGTTACTTGAAGGACAGAAAAAAGAATAGTATAGTTATATAAACAACTTATATAACTAATTTGTATAAAGGAGAATGTATTATGCCAAAACAAAAAATCACGAAAGAAATGGTTGTTGATACAGCATTTGATATTGCCAGGAAAGATGGAATGGATCGGGTACTCATAAAGAAGATCGCTGGAAAGCTTGGCTGTTCTGTTCAGCCCATCTATAGTTATTGCCAAAACATAGAAAGTCTGAAAGCAGAAGTAGAAGCTCGGGCAATGCAATTTGTGTGGGGGTTCATAGAAGAACAGATCGATCCGGAAGATCTGTTTGCGAGTACCGGAAGAGCCTATGTCCGGCTTGCCAAAGAAGAGCCAAATTTGTTTCGGATTTTCATTTTGCACCGAAGGCAGGGGATCAGTTCTTTGGAGGAGTTCTATACGAAAGAGACAGATCCGGGGATGGCGGAATTTCTTTCTGACAGGCTCCATATCGATGTGGAGCGGGCAAGAAGTCTCCATTTGCACATGCTGATCTATACGGTTGGGATCGGGACAATTTTTTGTACGACAGCCCCGGGGATATCACTGGGAGAAGTCGTGAAGCAACAAGAAAGCGCAGCCAAGATTTTTTTGGATACGGCGCTGAGAGATGCGTCATATAGGGAGCGATCAGAATGGATTTAGAGGAGGGACGGATGGAAAAAGGAATGATACTATATCAGTCGAAATATGGAGCGGCACGAAAATATGCGGGATGGCTGAGAGAGGAAACAGGATTTGAAATCAGGGAAGTGAAAAACTGTAAGATAGAGGAGGTTCTCTGTTTTGAGAGGCTGATTCTTTGCAGTGGAATTTATGCGTCTGGTATTGCGGGAATATCGTTTTTCCAAAAGAACATAGAAAAATTACAAGGGAAACAGCTTTTTGTTTTTACTGTTGGGGCATCGCCTTATCATGAAAACGCATTGAAAGAACTCAAGAGAAAAAATATGAAAGGCGGTCTTTGCGCTATCCCTCTATTTTATGGGAGAGGAATGTGGCTAGAAGAGAAGATGACATGGAAGGACCGGACGCTTTGCAGGATGCTGAAAAAGGCGGTGGCGAAAAAAGCTCCGGATACGTGGGAACCATGGATGGCTGCACTGATGAGTACAAATGGTCAAAACTGTGACTGGACAGATAGGAAGTATTTGAAACCATTGCTGGATGCATTGGGGAATAGGGCAGGATTGGAAAAGCAACTCGACTCTTTTTGATTTATAGTAGAGATATGACAAAGAAGAGCAGGGGTGAGATGCATGACAACTGGGGAAATTGTTGAACAAAGTAAAGAGTATATAAAAAAGAATATCGAAAGGTCACTGACAGTGGCAGAGATCGCAGGAGCGGTCGGATATTCAGAGTATTATTTTTCCAGACTATTTAAAAATGAGACGAGGACTTCCGTGATGGAATATGTAAAACGGGAAAAACTTCAAAGAGCATCTGTTGAGATCCGTAGTGGCAAGAAAATCATGGATACAGCGCTGAAATATGGATGGGAGTCTCATAATGGGTTTACGAAGGCTTTTAAAAAGGAATTTGGCTATTGCCCTGCTTTACTTCGTGCTATGGTAATAAGTATGCAAAGATTAGGAGGTAAAAGTATGGGCAGGACAGTTAACGGGCGAGTCGATGAACATGCGACAAAGGAGCAACTATTTGAGATTCTAAAGAAAAAAGTGATACAGATGTATCCTTCTGTGGATGAAAAAGAGATACAATACATTTATGAGTATGCATGTGAAATCTATCACGGAATGGAGCGTTATTCGGGAGATGAATACATTACGCATCCATTGCATACAGCTATTCTGCTGGCGGATATGGAGACGGAATACCATACGATCTGTGCAGGGCTGTTTTGTGACGTCATGCAGAAAAGGCTTGTGGACAGAAAAGAACTTAAGAAACACTTGGCAGAGGAAGTCGTGGAATTGGTTGTAGGAGCAGGAAAGGAAGATTTGGAAACCCGGGAGGAAAGAAAGGAACAGATCGTGCTTATCCGTCTTGCAACGCGTCTTCATAATATGAGGACTATTGACTACATGGACGGGCAGCAAAGAAAACGGAGAGCTGAAGAAACCTGCGAGATTTTTGTTCCATTGGCTGAAAAGACTGGAAATTATGAAATTGCAAAAGAACTGAGGGAGTTATCAATGAGAGTGTGAAAAGTAGAAAAGGGTAAAAATTTATAGTTGGTAAGCCCTTATTTTCGCTGCAAGATTATGAAATAATGGATATTAAAAAGTATAAGAGTGGTTGATACAGTTGTATCATCTGCTCTTTTTTATTTTGTATAAATACGGTTGCCTTTTAGCTGTCCATGTGTGGACGGTAGATTACAAATATACTTTTACTAAATAAATTACTAAAACCTGAAAATGAATTTAGTAAATAGAGTGAAAAAATAAATATTTTTAAAGAATATTGAAAAAATTAAGAGTGAAGAATATAGTAGTGTAAAAAATTAAATGATATAATTTAGAGCGATAAAGAAAAAATACAGTAAAAAAAGAAAATAATTTAGTCAACAGGAGGACTGGATGGCAACATTAAAAGACGTAGCGAAACGAGCCGGGGTATCTCCGGCAGCGGCTTCCAGGGTCTTAAATCAGGACAGACATTTTTCCGTATCGGATGACACGAGGATGAAAATACAGGAGGCAGCAAAAGCGCTTGGATACAAAGGACGGGTGGAACATTATCAAGATACCACTTTATGTATTCCTAAAGCCAAAATAGGAATCTTTCTTTTATACAATGAAATTTTAGAAATTGAAGATAGTTACTATCAAATTGTACGCCTAAATATTAAGAGTGAACTGGAAAAAAATGGATTACAAATTAAAGAGTTTTTTCTGGGGACTATTGAAAAAGGAATCCGACAATTTCATGAATTTCAAGGAGTAATACTAGTCGGACACCCAGGAATCTGGTTTCGGGCAAGTGAGTTGCGGGTCATGATGAAAGAAGCAGGAATTCCTATTGTTTGTTCTGATTTTGAATTGGAGGAGGGAGAATTAAATGCGGATTATGTTGTGAATGATTTTGAAAGTATTGTTAATAAAGCTCTGGATTGTTTTGAGGATAGAGGATATGAGGAGATTGGATATATTGGCACGTATGGAATCGAGATTTACGGTTCTCTGAAAGCAGACAGAAGATATCTTGCTTTTAAAAATAGAATGGAAGAAAATGGAAGATTCCGGGAAGAGTTCATATGGCTTACAAAAAACAGTCTTGTAAGAGACGGATACGAATTGGGAAAAAAGATCATAAAAGAAAAGCGTAGGCTTCCAAGAGCAATTTTTGTGGAAAATGATAATCTTGCGATAGGATTTTTGCGAACTTTAAAGGAAAATGCGATCAGTGTACCAGGAGAGATTGCCCTTATTGGATGCAATGATATACAGGCAGCAGCATTTGTTACACCGCCCCTGACGAGTGTAAAAATTTACAATGACGTTACAGGAATCATGTCAGCCAGATTATTGATGGAACGCTTGCTTACCGGACGAAAGGAAGGCATAAAGCTGATTGTTCCAAATCGGTTGGTTGTCCGTGGGAGCTGCGGTGAGAGTAGGGTTGTGTAGGAGGAAAAATTGACAATGGAATTTATTTATAAACATGCAGACTGGAGCAATATCAATGTATTAGAACGAAATAGGTTGCCAATGCGGCCATTCTACTGTGGATATCAAACTGTGAAAGAGGCGCGGATAGGAAAGAAAGAAGAAAGCGGAAAGTATAGACTTCTGAATGGAGAGTGGAAGTTCGCAGGATTTGAATCTCCATTTTTGGCTTTGGATGAATATGTAAAAGAGGGAATTGATGATTCTTCCTGGAGAACTATGCCAGTGCCGGGGCATTGGCAGTTGAATGGGTTTGGAAAACCGTGTTATAATGACGCTTTTTCCTTGTTCCCGATCACAGATGATCCGGCTATTCAGATGGATAATCCAACTGGAATCTATCGAAAGAAGATGGAAATCAATAAAGAAGAAGGCCAGGAATATCTGTTGCGATTTGATGGTGTGGAAAGTGCTTATCATGTCTGGGTAAATGGGATTCTTGTGGGTTATAGTCAGGGATCAAGGAATACGGCAGAATTTGATATTACAGAGCAGGTCCGCAGTGGAAAAAATATACTTGCCGTGAAAGTATATCAGTTTTCAGATGGAAGTTACCTGGAAAATCAGGATATGTGGTGGTTTGCGGGAATTATTCGAGATATTTCCCTGATTTCGAGACCTCAAATCCATGTGTCAGATTATAAAATAGATGCGCTTCTTGGTGAGGATCTATGTACGGGTCATTTTCATGTAAATGTGACAGTGGAGAATCACGCCGGGAAAGAGAAAGAGATGAAATTAAAACTAAGTCTTTTTGACAAGGAAGAAGCCGTTCTTTCAGAAGAGCGTAAGGTGCAGGCAGTTCCGGGAGAAACAGATGTTTCATTTTGCATGACGATCGATCAGGTAAACGCATGGTCTGCCGAATATCCCTATCTTTATGATGTAATCATGGAGTTAGAAGAAAATGGAACATCTGTCGAAATTTATGGTGTGAAATGTGGGTTTCGCACAATCTGTCTAAAAGATGGTTTGTTTTATATCAATGGCGCTCCTTTAAAATTGAAAGGGGTCAATCGCCATGACTGGAACGAGTATACGGGCCGGTGTGTGACAAGAGAAGACATAAGAAGGGATCTTTATCTTATGAAACAATATCATGTGAATGCGATTAGAACGGCCCACTATCCTCCTCATCCAGATTTTCTGGATTTGTGTGATGAGTTGGGATTTTATGTGATGGAAGAGGCGGATCTGGAATGTAATCAGATGGTATATACGAAGAAGCCAAACAGGCTAAGTGATGATGTGATGTGGGAAAAAAGCTATATTGATCGGGCAGAGAGAATGGTGAAAAGAGATAAAAATCATCCATCTATTATGTTTTGGTCATTAGGAAATGAGTCGGGATTTGGAACGGCATTCGTGGAAGCCGGAAGATTTGTCAGACAGTATGATCCGACAAGGCTGATTCACTATGAAGAAGACAGAGACGCGTCGATTGCGGATATTTACAGTACCATGTATACACGCCACAAAGATTTGGAGCTTTTGGGGAGAGATAGTTCAAAAATAAAACCACATATTGTATGTGAATATGCACATGCCATGGGAAATGGTCCGGGAGGGCTGAAAGAATACTGGGAAATTTTTCGAAAGTATCCAAGGCTTCAAGGCGGGTTTATCTGGGAATGGATAGATCATGGTTTGAAAAAGACTGATGAAAATGGGAGAAGTTATTATACATATGGAGGTGATTACAACGATTATCCAAATAGCGGTGCTTTCTGCTGCGACGGACTGCTGCAGGCAGACAGAACGCCGACTCCGGTAGTGCTTCAGGTGAAAAAGGCATTTGAGCCGGTTGCATTTTGCAAATTTACCAGAAACCGTGGGGCGATTTGCGTAGAAAACAGATATGATTTTTTATCGTTGGATCATTTGAAAGCGATGATCACGATTGAAAATCAAAATGAAATAAAGATGAGCAGTACTGTTGAACTGGATGGAGTGAAAGCACATGAGAGGAAAGAAATCGTACTGTTTGATCCTCAGAAGCTTTTCCTGCCGGAATGTTCGGGAGACTGGTGGCTCAATATCCGTATCGTGTACAAAGAACGTCCGGCATGGGCAGAGGAGGAATACGAGGTTGCTTTCCATCAGGAGTTACTAAAGAAAGGAGAAAGGAGAGAGAAAAAAAGTGCGGATGGACCACTGCACATGGAAGAGAAAATGGGAACCCTGATCATTTCTGGCGAAGAATTTTGTCTGGAATTCGACCGAATTCAGGGAACGATTTCACGATATGAATTTGCGGGAGAGACGTTGATTAAAAAAGGGATGGGAATGAACTTTTGGAGAGCGCCGGTAGATAACGATAAAAATGTAAGAAAAATATGGGAAGAAGGGATGCTAAAGGCAGTATGCAATATTGTAGATAAAATTTCGGTGGAGGAGGGAGAAGGGAATGTAGAAATTAAGATAAAGCAAATGTATGCTCCGATTGTGCTGGAATGGAAAATTCTTATTGAGGCAAAGTACATTGTTGCAAGTAATGGGGAGATTGAGATGATGTATCGTGGCGTCCCTGTAGGGAATCAGCTCCCAGAGACATTTCCAAGAATCGGCCTGAGATTTCTGTTGGACAAAGCGTGTGAAAATGTGCGCTGGTACGGACGGGGACCATGGGAAACCTATGTGGACGCGAAAGAGGGGAATCGTTTTGGCGTTTTTGAAAGTACCGTGTCAGACTTTTATTTTCCTTATGTAGTGCCGCAGGAGACTGGGAACCATGAGGATACCAGATGGGTAGAGTTCGAAGGAAATGCGGGATGTGTACTTCGTGTGGAAGCAGAGGAGGAGTTTTCCTTTGGAGCGCTTCATTATACACAGGAGCAACTGACAGAGGCACAACATACAAACGAATTATTGCCGGAAGAGGATATCATGTTGTGTGTGGACGTCGGACATCATGGGCTTGGAAGCGCAAGCTGGGGTGCAGAGTGCCTGGAGAAGGACCGTCTTTTTCCAAAACCGTTTGAGTTTCGCTGGAAACTTTCGGGGAAAAAGAAGATTTGATATAAAAAGGGGGATGGGAAAATGATGACCAAAAAAACAGCGCCATATTTGTTTTTACTTCCAATGGTTATACTGTTTGCGATCTTTATGGTTTATCCGGTGATTAACTCACTGATTCTTAGTTTTCAGGATTTTACAGAAGGTAGATATGTTTTCTGTGGTCTGCAGAACTATATCACAATGCTTCACGATCCGGTATTCTGGAAGTCTTTAAAAAACACGTTTATTTATCTTGTGATCCAGGTGCCGGTGATGGTGGTGCTGTCTTTGGTACTTGGGGTACTGGTAGAACAGGCGTTTTTGAAGTGCCGCACCGGATTCAGAATCAGCATATTTCTTCCGGCGGTAACTGCGCTGGTAGCCTATGCCATTGTTTTTAAGCTTCTTTTTAATACAGATTTTGGACTGGTCAATTACGCACTCAGAGCAGTGGGGGTTGAGGGCGTAGACTGGCTGAATACCGTATGGGGAGCCCGGATTGCGATCATTGTTGCAATCACATGGCGCTGGACGGGATACAACACGATTATTATGATCGCCGGTCTGAAAAATATTCCGACAGAACTTTATGAATCAGCGGATATGGATGGAGCCTCCTTTCTCCAGAAGCTGATGTATATCACGATTCCTATGGTGAAATCGATTATGTTGTTTGTCAGCATTACTTCTACCATTGGAACATTGCAGTTGTTTGATGAATCCTTCATCTTAACCGGGGGTGGTCCGGATAACGCGACTATAACCATAGGGCATTATCTGTATAATACTGGGTTTTCCTATTACAAATTCGGATATGCTGCCGCACTTAGCTATGCGCTTGTGATTATTATAGGGATTTTGTCGATTCTGCAATTCAAATTTACGAAAGGAGGAGAAGACTGATGAAACGCCCGACGGAGAGAAACGGATTAAAGATTGTCACATATATTGTGCTGATCGTAGCTACATTTATTTCATTATTTCCATTTTATTTTATGTTTGTATCTGCGACCAATACGCACTCGGATATTTTAAGTGCTTCGCCCAGATTGATATTCGGAAGCAACCTCGCGGAGAACTTTAAGAATTTGAACGAGCGTCTGGATCTTGTGCAAATTTTGTTTAACTCATGTATTCTTACCTTTACCTATACGTTTTTGTCTATGCTTATTCATTCTATGTCAGGATATGCGCTGGCAAAATTTAACTTCAAAGGGAAAGGCCTATGTTTTGGTGTCATTATGGTAACGATGATGATACCTGGACAGGTTATGTATGTACCGTTATTTACATTGATGAATAGGATCGGATGGGCAAATACATATCAGGCTGTCATTTTACCGGCACTTGGCGGTGCGTTCGGAATGTTTATGATGAGACAGAATATGCTGTCTTTTCCGACTTCTTTGATTGAAGCGGCCAGGATCGATGGATGCGGAGAGTTTTCTATTTTTATGCGGGTAGTTATGCCTTCTATGAAACCAGCGCTGGGGGCGCTTGGAATCTATATGTTTATGAGTATGTGGAACAATTTTATGTGGCCATTGATCATTTTAAGTACCAAATCCATGTACAACTTCCCTGTTGCATTGTCGATGCTGAATGGGGTTGCGTGGAGGAAAGACTATGGTGTTATTATGCTGGCAACCGTATTTGCGGTACTGCCAATTCTGATTATCTTTCTTGTGTTTCAAAAACAGTTTGTCGCCGGCGTGATGGGCGGAGCTGTGAAAGAATAAAAAGTCAAAAGTAAAAGGAGGAAAAAACATGAAGAAGAAAATCTTATCAGTCCTGATAGCGGCTACGTTGACTCTTTCCTTGGCTGCATGTGGAGGAAACGGGGAACAAAAGGACGGGGACTCCGGAGAAGGAGGACTGTCGGGGGAGATCACTGTCTGGAGCTGGGACGTAGCGTTGGCTCATCTGGAAGCTCAGGCTGAAAAATTCCAAGAGAAATATCCAGATGTAGAATTTAATTTTGAAGAGATGGGGGTGTCGCAGGTCTATCAGAAAATGACGACTTGTCTCCAGTCGGGAATTGGCCTTCCGGATATCGTGTCTATTGAAGGAGAGCAGATGGCAAAATTTGGAGAGAAGTTTCCTGGTAAATTTGAAGAATTTTCAGATATGATTTCGAAAGAAGACTTTTTCCCGATTAAGATGGCGGAATGTACTGTGGATGGAAAAGTAATTGCATATCCATGGGATTCTGGTCCGTGTGGTATGTTCTACAGGTCGGATCTTTTTGAGGAGGCCGGAATTAAAGCAGAAGATATCATAACCTGGGATGATTTCATTGAAGCAGGAAAAGTATTAAAAGACAAGACAGGAGCAGATATGCTCTGTATGGCAGAATCCAGAAATGACAATACCTATCGGATGCTTATGATGCAGCTCGGAGGTTTCTATTTTGATGCGGAGGGTAATCCGCAGGTAAATTCAGAGGCGTCAATACGGGCGATGGAGATGTGTCAGAGGATGTATCAGGAAGGAATTACGTTTAATAATTCTTCGTGGGACGATATGGTGACAGGAATGTCCGACGATAAGTTTGCCTGCATTGCGGAAGCTGTATGGATGGTGGGATCAATCAAAGACGCGGTTCCGGACCAGGAGGGGAAATGGGCGGTTATGCCATTGCCTCGTTTTGACGAGAATCAGGAATCGATGGGAGCTTCTAATGGAGGGTCTGTACTTGCGGTTCCATCGGCAAGTAAGGCCCCGGAGGCCGCAAAAGAATTTGTAAAGTTCTGTATGGAAGATATAGATGCCAATGTAGAGGGATTCCAAAATTATGGGCTTTATCCTTCTTATCTTCCGGCATTGGAGTCGGAAGTGTTTAAAGAGGGAGACGACTATTTTGGAGGACAGCAGATTTTTGATGTGTTTACAGAAATAGGGAAGACAGTGCCGGGAGTAAATTATACGGAGAATTTTGCGGAGGCAATCGAGATGTCCAAAAACAGTGTGGCAAAAATCATCCTTGACAACGAAAATGTAGAAAAAGTATTAAATGATGAACAAAAAGAGATGGAAGCTAAATTTGTAAAATAGGTGAGACAGAGATGTTGGGAAGGGGGCCCGACATCTCTTTGTAAGACGGAGGTTTTGGTGTACAAGACAAAAACAATAAAGAGAGAAATCTACCATATTATTATCCCTATGATTCTTGAAAATATCCTGCAAATCTCCGCAAATCTGGTTACGACAGCTATGGTAGGACGGTTGCTGGCGAATGATATAGCGGCACAGGGCATTTGTGTAAGAATTACAGATACACTTTGGGTTTTTTATAAAGGAGTTGCGATCGGTGCGACAGTTCTGATTGCAAAAGCATATGGGACTGGTAAAAAAGAGGACTGTAGAAAAATCATGGAGCAGACACTTCTGACAGAGTTGATCCTTGTGTTTGTGTTTCAGGTCGTTTTGTTTTTTCGAGCTGATATTTTTCTTGGGTTCTTTTCAAAAGATGCGGAAATTTTAATGTTGGCACAGAACTACATGAAGATTATTGTGTTTGGATTTTCCGGTTGTGTGATTATGACGGTTGCGACGGCTGCGTTTCAAGGGTATGGAGATACAAAAACACCGATGATGGTAGCTGCTGCTATGAATCTTGTAAATATTATATTTGGTTTCGGACTGATTTTTGGATTTGGACCTTTGAAAGGAATGGGTATATTCGGAGCGGCGACCGCACTGGTACTTGCACAGACCTTTGGGGCAGGGATGGATCTTTTCCTTTTGTACCGGAAAAAGAAGGGGCTGTTTTTGGGAACAGATCCTCAGAAAAAATGGTTTTATATTGACAAATCCTGTATTTATGAAGTATACACGACAGGGATTCCGGCGGCACTGGAGAGTATGTTTTGGCAGTTTTCAGCTATCATATTAAGTAAAATTATCCTTTCTTATGGATCTTCTGCGTTTGCGGCATATCAACTGGGAATTCAGGCAGAGACAATCACAGAGATGCCGGCAATCGGGTTCAGTACAGCATCTACAACGCTTGCGGCAAGGGCAATCGGGAAAAAAGACGAGAATCTCCGGAAGATATATTTTAGGGAATTGATTCGGGTAGCATTTACAATCAGTGTTGTCACGTCTATACTTCTCGTTCTCTTTCCGGGTGTGTTTATGAGGATGATGACAAACAAAGAAGAGCTACAAAGTATCGGAATCCAGTATGTTTTTGTCATGGGATTTATTCAAATTCCTCAAAATCTTTCCAGAATATATAACGGGACGATACGTGCAATGGGACATAAGAATACACCAATGATTGTCGCCGGATTTGGGATCTGGGTTGTCCGGATTCCACTTTGCCTGATAGTGGCATTTTTGTTAAAACTGCCGATTACACTGATCTGGATTGTGATTGCGCTGGATCAGTTATCAAGGTTTGGACTCAGTGTGATTCTTTACAGATGGTTCGGAAAGGAGGTCTATGATGGCTCGGCGTTATGATAAGGAGATCCGAGAATTTTTGAAGGTCTATCAGGAGGAACTGATAGAAAATGTATGTCAACTTGTACGGATTCCCAGTGTTGCAGGTGAAAAAGAAGGAACACATCGGTATGGCGTGGAATGTGCGAAAGCGCTGGAATTTTGTATGCGCCTTGCAAAAGAAAAGGGACTCTATGCAGAAAATTTTGATGACTACGGTGTGGAAATCAGGCTGTATGAAAAACCAAGAAAAAAACGCCTGCTTTTAGCGGCCCATACTGATGTGGTTCCTCCTTCTGGTGAAAATACATATCCGCCATTTGGCGGGACGGTAGACCGGGGATATATTATAGGAAGGGGTTCTGTTGATGATAAAGGACCCTTGATGGCCCTCCTTTATGCACTGTTTTTTTTCAAAGAAACGGGTATCAGTCCGGAGTGTGATCTTCGCCTTTTTGTCGGAGCACATGAAGAGGTGGATAGGAAAGATATCGAGTATTACCTCAAAAAAACAGGACAGCCGGATTTTGGAATTGCGGCGGATGATGATTTTCCGATCACCAATGGTGAGAAACACATTCTATGGTTTCGCTTAAAGGCGGAACGCTCTTGTATGGACTTATGGCAGGAATTAGAGGCGGACTCGCAGGGGATACAGTTTGGCATACATAGTAGAAGCAGACGGTATGGGGAGTCACGCTGCAAACTTCGGGCGAAGAATGAAAGATGGGCGGAGTTTGACGCCCGGTTCCCTGTGTCGATTCCGATTGCGAGAGGAAAAGAAAATATAGAGAAATTTGCCGGAGAACATGCTATGCAAGTAGAATTTCTTAAGGAGGAAGAAGGGTATTATATTTCTGAAAAGGACGGGATTCCCAATCTACTTCTGCGACTCTACAGGGAAGAGACGGGATGCGAGGATGCGGCTTACATTATGGAAGGAAGTACTTATGCGAGGAAATTTCAAATTGGCTGTGGATATGGGGCAGGCAAAAGAAATGAAAAAAAGCCGTTCCCCTATGGTGCGGGGGCGGCGCATGGACCGGATGAAGCGCAGAATATTGATGTTCTAATGCAAGCATTAAAAATGTATATTCTGGCTGTTATGGAGATTGATGAATATTGGAAGAGGCAGTCATAATACATTGATAGCCTGCACGGGATTCCGGGCAGGACGTTGCTATTCATGCACCATCTGTCCTGTCTGGAATCCCATAATCACCAGTTCCAATGTCTTCGGATCGAGAGTCCGGTATTTCAGAAAGTAGTAAAGGGTATCCAGAAAGCTTAAGAACGTTTTTTTGGAAGCTTCGTCCAGAATCACGGACTTTTGCTCCCGTGTCAGGAAGGAGGCGATTCTTGTAAAGGAAAACTTTTCGTTCAGGAAAGCCCAGAATTCCTCATTGCCGTTATTTATCATAACCTGAATCGGCTTACGACGCAGAATCCAATAGGTCTCATAGGCGAGTGCTTTCCGTTCGCTGATATGTTTCACATGATGGAATTCTTTCATCCGGGAGATATCGGTAAAGTAGTCCATCACCGTATGAGTGAGAATCGCCTTATCAATGCGGGTGTGGTCGGAAACGCCAAGACTTTCCAGAAAGGCAGTACACTCCCGGTAGAGAGAAGCATATTGGTTTTTGATGACCTGTTCGGTAAACTCGGATACAATATCTTCATATTGCGTGTAAATAGTCTCGACATCATTCATGTGTTTCTTCCCCTTTTAGTTTTATAATATCGAAAAATAGCTTGGACTTTACAAAGTCACAGTAGGAATTCACGGAGACATTCATCATGGCGTGATCGTGGACATGAGAAGTACTGCCAAGTAGATGTTTTCTGATCTTTCCGCTCTGGATTTGTTCCATCATCTGATCGGCGGATTGTAAAATCTGTTCGGGAATTCCAGGTAATGGTTTCTGATTCATCCGAAGTCCCCCTTTTTATTCTTTCAGAATGCTGTCGATGGCATCCTGCACTGTCTGAATAGAACTTAAATCAATCTCATTTAACTTTTCTGCCGGCTTTTCGTAGTCAAGCCGCGGATTGACTACTGTCTGCTTTGGCTTGAAATTCTCGCTGGAGACGTCGCAGAGCCGTTTGAAGAAAGAGGCCATTTCATCACCCATACCGGACAGACGGTTTAATAGTTCGGAAAACTCCGTGAGCATCGGGTCGCTCTTTTTGTACGGATATAGAATATGATGGTCGATCTCTCCCCACCCTTCCTCAAATAGAGTACGGATTTGTATTTCCATGTAAACGCCCTGATATTTCACAATATAGTGGACAGAACGGTAATGTTTCCGGTCAAATATATTGTCGCTTGCGATCCAGTCAGAGTAAATATCACTGAAATCTCCGAGCCGCATATGCACTTTGGGAGGCTCTGCCATATAACGGTCCTTATCTGGATAATAGTCTGCCATACAGTTATGAATATAGAGGTCCGGATTGTTCTCAAAGTGCCGGATCAGATACTTGTGGAAAACGACCCAGTCCTCCCGGTACAAAATCAATCCCCGGAAACCAATCGTATCGGTGACGAACTTCATGTAATTGTCTTTTGTAAGGGTGCGGTATTTGAGATAGTTTTCACATCGTTTCCGGATGATCTTTTCAACCAGATGCCATGGCGTCTTGACCCGGGTGCGGTAAGAATGAAGCCCGGTTCTTTGATCCTTATTCTTAATAAATTCCTGTAAAAATTCGTCCCGGATCCGCCGAAGGTCAGGCAGACGTCTGGCATAGTCTTTTGCGATATAGCAAAGATCGTCCCAGCTAAGTCCGGCTTCACGAAACTCCGATTCGCTGATAGAAAAGCGCTCCAGAAAATCTTTTTTTAACATACGATTCTACCCTTTTATTCCGTTCAATTCCCTGATTTGTCAAGATACTTTCCTATCATAGCATTTTTAACCGGAATTATCAACGTCCCGGATGCAAAGGCGTCAGGTCATATCTGTAAAAGAATCAGGTATGCCCCCAAGTATTATAAATTGTAACGAAATATGTAATGAATCTTTAAGAAAAAGTTTAGGATTCTTTGTCCTGTTTTGCTGTAATATAAAAGCAGGGGAAAGATAGATATGGCGGTGTAGTGGATGAAAAAAAGAAAGAAGATACATACGATAAAGACAAGAAAGTTCTGGCTTTCTGTCATACTGTTTCTGGTACTGGTTACTGCAATGTATGTGCTGATGCTCCCACAGGGTGCGGTGCGCTTCGCGATTCTGCGGTCTGGGCATCCGCTGGCGGCTTTGACAGCAAAGATGACGACAGAAGGATATCCGCAGGATCTGGATGACGGACAGATCGGCTATGTACTACTGGACGCTCCGTACGACAGGGATCGGGGCGAAGAGATGGGTACCTGGCTTGTGTACCGGTATGGTATGATTTATGTAGGAGAGTACGACGGTCACTGAGAGAAATTGCAAGTAATAAAAAGTATTTGAGACATATCACTATTCAGGCTATGCAGTTGGATAGTTAGAAAAAAAGAAAAAAAGTGTTGACAAATATAGATCGAGGCCATATAATAGTCCATGTGCTGATCGCACAGAAGATGCCCAGATAGCTCAGTTGGTAGAGCAGAGGACTGAAAATCCTCGTGTCGCTGGTTCGATTCCGGCTTTGGGCATATGCGGGTGTAGTTCAATGGTAGAACACCAGCCTTCCAAGCTGGATACGTGGGTTCGATTCCCATCACCCGCTTTTTTTCTTGCCAAAAAGTAAAAGCCGCCGGCCTGCGGATACAAGATCAATCGCAGGCCGGCGGCTTTTATATGCCAGGTGTCCGTCCCGGGCCGCATGTTATTTAGTCAATACTTCGGCACCGTCCTCAGTGATCAGCACCATATATTCGATCTGGGCGGACAGACCATCGTCCTCGGTATAGACAGTCCAGCCATTATCCTCATCGATGAAGAAATCCGGACTTCCTTCATTGATCATCGGTTCAATGGTGAACATCATGCCAGGAACAAGGAGCATCTCGCTTCCCTTCGGAGTGACATAGCTGACCCAAGGCTCCTCGTGGAATTCCAGTCCGATTCCGTGGCCGCCAATATCTTCTACTACAGAGTAGCCGTTTGCTTTGGCGTGGGTGTTGATGGCGTCAGCGATATCGCCTAAGTGATTCCATGGTTTTGCTTCTTTTAATCCCAGTTCCACACACTCTTCGGTCACGCGGACGAGGCGTTTTGCCCTTTCACTTACTTCACCAATGCAGAACATCCGGGAGGCGTCAGAAAAGTAGCCGTCCAGAATAGTGGAGACGTCCACATTCACGATGTCGCCCTCCTGGAGGATGATGGATTCATCCGGGATGCCGTGACAAATCTCATTATTAATAGAGGTACACACGCTTTTCGGGAAGCCCTGATAGTCAAGGGGCGCCGGAATGCCGCCGTGCACTGTCGTAAAATCATAGACCAGTTTGTCGATTTCGGCTGTGCTCATGCCTGCATGGATATGCTCAGCTACATGGTCGAGGACTGCTGTATTAAGCTTGGCGCTGATACGAATCTTCTCGATCTGCTCTGCGGTTTTAATCATAGAGTGATCCGGTACGATCTCCCCCTTTTCGGCATGTAGAGCAATCTGCTCGTCTATCGCCATATGACATTTTTTGTATTTTTTGCCGCTTCCGCACCAGCAAGGTTCATTTCGTTCCATACTTCTATATCTCCTTTTTTTTAGTAAATTTGTGAATCTCTCAGTCATCGGAAGTATCCAAAGGTACATTCCGGAATTGTAACCGGTCGCTAAAGTCATGGAAAGGACCGGACTTTGATGAGTTACCGTTACAATAGCAGAGTGAGTATAAAGCCTCTCTTTTCCTATTATATCGCATTTCGCAGTTGTTAGCACCCATAAAATAAGATATAATAAGGACATATGAACAGAAAGGACGTGAATATATGCTGAGAATCGGTATGCTGACAAGCGGCGGAGACTGTCAGGCACTCAATGCCGCCATGAGAGGCGTGGCAAAAGGAGTTTTTGCCAAAGTAAAAGATGCAGAGATTTACGGATTTAAAGATGGATATAAGGGATTGATTTACTCTTCGTTTGAAATGATGACGGAACGTGATTTTTCCGGTATTTTGACAAGAGGTGGGACGATACTAGGGACGTCCAGACAGCCGTTTAAGCAGATGAGAGTGATCGGTGAAGACGGAGTGGAGAAGGTGGAGGCGATGAAGCACACCTACCACAAGTTGAATCTGGACTGCCTCGTGATCCTTGGGGGAAACGGTACGCACAAGACAGCTAACATGCTTCGCGAAGAAGGATTAAATGTCATCACCCTGCCGAAGACGATTGATAATGATCTTTGGGGCACAGATATGACGTTTGGCTTTCAGAGTGCGGTGGACATTGCAACGGATACGATCGACCGGATCCATACGACTGCAACATCCCACAGCCGTGTGTTCATAGTAGAAGTGATGGGACATAAGGTCGGATGGGTGACGCTTCATGCCGGCATTGCAGGTGGTGCAGACATCGTACTGCTTCCGGAGATTCCTTATGATCTGAATGTGATAGCGGAGTATATCAAGAAGCGTTCTGAGGCGGGTAAGCGCTTTACGATCATTGCGGTTGCGGAAGGAGCCGTTTCCAAGGAGGACGCAGAGCTTCCAAAGAAGAAATTAAAAGAAGTAATGGAAAAGAAGAAGGCAAAATATCCATCTGTGGCTTACGAGCTGGCGGAGAAGATCCAGAAGAAGTGTGATCAGGAAGTCCGCATTACTGTTCCGGGACATACCCAGAGAGGTGGATCTCCATGTCCGTATGATCGCGTACTATCCACGAGACTGGGAGCGGCAGCAGCGGAGATGATCCTTCGGCACGAGTACGGATACATGGTAGCTATCAAAGAAGGAGAGACCTGCAAGGTCCCTCTTGAGGAAGTGGCAGGGAAATTAAAAACAGTGGACCCGAAGTCCAAGATCATCAAAGAGGCGCGGACTATCGGTATCAGTTTTGGCGACAAGTAGACGGAAAGTTAGAATCAGCAAAGATCAGACAAGGAGAATGAATTATGTCTTATACTGCCTTATACAGAAAGTTCCGACCAGCAGAGTTTGAAGACGTAAAGGGGCAGGATCATATTGTTACTACACTGAAAAATCAGATCAGATCAGGCAGGATCGGACATGCGTATCTGTTCTGCGGGACGCGGGGAACCGGAAAGACGACGGTGGCGAAAATTTTTGCCAGGGCGGTCAACTGCGAGCATCCGGTGGACGGCAGTCCATGCGGAGAATGTGATATGTGCCGTAATATCGCATCCGGCGCATATATGAATGTGGTGGAGATCGACGCGGCGTCGAACAACGGTGTTGATAACATCCGCAGTATCAGGGAGGAGGTCGAGTATCGTCCGGCGCAGGGACGATACAAGGTGTATATCATCGATGAGGTACACATGCTTTCCATTGGAGCTTTCAACGCCCTCTTAAAGACGTTGGAGGAGCCGCCGGAGTACGTGATCTTTATCCTGGCTACCACGGAAGTTCACAAGATTCCGGTCACGATTTTGTCACGGTGTCAGAGATATGATTTCAGAAGAATCACCATTGATACGATTACGGCACGCCTGAAAGAACTGATGATAAAAGAGCAAGTGGAAGTGGAGGAGCGGGCGGTCCGTTATATTGCCAAGGCAGCGGACGGTTCTATGAGGGATGCGCTGAGTCTTCTGGATCAGTGCATTGCCTTTCATATCGGCGAAAAGCTTACCTACGACAAGGTGCTGGATGTCTTGGGGGCGGTGGACACGGATGTGTACAGCGCCCTCCTTCGCAGAATGATAGACCGGGATGTAAAAGGGGTGCTTAAGACGGTTAATGAGCTGGTGATGGAAGGCAAGGAGCCCGCTCAGTTGACGACCGATTTTACCTGGTATTTAAGAAACTTGCTATTGGCGAAAAGTTCTGATAATATGGAGGATGTGCTTGACGTTTCGACGGAGAATCTTGCACAGTTGAAAGAAGAAGCACAGATGATAGAAAATGACGCACTGATGCGTTATATCAGGATCTTTTCAGATCTGAGCAATCAGCTTAAATATGCTACCCAGAAGCGGGTTCTTTTGGAGGTGGCTTTGATTCGGGTCTGCGTACCTCAGATGGAGACGAGACAGGATACACTTTTGGAGAGAATCCGCGCTCTGGAGGAGAAGGTAGAGAAAGGACTTGTAGTCCCGGCGACCCTTCCGAGGCACATTGATGGCATGGCCATGGCACCGGGAGGGGAGGCACAGGTACCGGCCCCGGCTTCAAGAGAGATCCCTCAGGCACTTCCGGAGGATGTGAAGGAAGTGGTGAAAAATTTCCGTATGATCGCAAATGACGCGTCTGGGATGCTGAGAGTCTATCTCAGACAGGCAAGACTCAGTGTCGGAAATGCGGGACAGCTACAGATTATCCTTCCGGATGATCTGGCAGCAGGCGTAGTGGGAACCCCGGAGCATAAGCAGGAGATTCAGGACCTGATTGCCGAAAGGACAGGTAAGAAGGTGGAGATCGAGATCGGAAAGATTGAGCAGGGACGCAGATTTGAGGACAGCTTTATTGATCTGGAACAGTTGATCCATATGGATATCACGGTAGAAGATTAGGAGGAAGAGGATATGGCAAAACGAGGTGGTTTTCCTGGCGGAGGAATGCCAGGGAATATGGCGAATCTGATGAAGCAGGCACAGAAGATGCAGCGTCAGATGGAAGAGCAGGCAAAGGAACTGGAGACAAAACAGTTTACCGCTACAGCAGGCGGCGGTGCTGTCAAGGTGACGGTATCCGGTAAGAGAGAGGTCTTAAGTGTAGAGCTTCAGGAAGAAGTGGTGGATCCGGAAGATATCGAGATGCTTCAGGATCTGGTGGTGGCAGCCGTCAATGAAGCACTTCGCCAGGTAGATGAGGCGAATTCTTCCGTAATGAACAAACTTACGGGAGGCATTGGCGGAGGAATGCCAGGATTATTCTAGTCCGGGAGTGAAAGAGAATGGAATATTACAGTAATCAGATCAGCCGTCTGATTGAGGAGCTCTCAAGGCTTCCCGGTATTGGGGCGAAATCAGCTCAGAGACTGGCGTTTCATTTGATCCACATGCCAAAGGAGCAGGTTGAAAAGCTCGCCGAGACGATGGTGAGCGCCAGGAATCATGTCCGCTACTGTAAGGAGTGTTGTACGTTGACGGACGATGAGCTCTGTCCGATCTGCCGGAACGAGCAGAGGGATCACAGGACGATCATGGTGGTGGAGACGCCGAGAGATCTGGCCGCCTACGAAAAGACGGGCAAATATGAGGGCGTCTACCATGTGCTTCACGGGGCAATTTCCCCGATGCTGGGTATCGGTCCGGGGGACATCCGGCTCAAAGAGCTGATGGTCCGGCTGGAGGGTGACGTGGATGAAGTTATTATCGCCACGAATTCCACCCTGGAGGGGGAGACGACCGCTATGTATATCAGCAAGCTGATCAAGCCGACAGGGATCAAGGTCAGCAGAATCGCAAGCGGGGTTCCGGTTGGCGGAGACTTGGAATATATTGACGAAGTGACACTTCTTCGCGCCCTGGAAGGACGTACGGAGCTGTAAGATAAAAGGGATTGCAAAAGCTGAGGACTTCTGTAGATCCCTTTCTTTTTGGAAGGCGGAGACTGAAATGAGAAAAAAGAAGACCACATCGACAGATATTGCGAAGGCGGCGGGAGTATCTCAGTCCGCCGTCTCTATGATCCTAAATAAGAAGTATAATGTCTCCTTTTCCAAGGAGACTGTGGAGAAGGTGGAGCAGATCGCAAAGGAGCTTGGTTATCAGCCGCCGAAACGTAAGATCCGCAAAGAGAGCAGGCGGGAGAAGCTTCTGGTTGTCTTTTGCTCAAATTTGACGAATCCGTATTACGTCATGCTGCTTCAAGGGATTGAGACGAGGGCAAAAGAGGCAGGTTTTGGGCTGTTTATTTGTAACACACAGCGGAGCCTCAAGATGGAGGAACGATACCTGCGGATGATGCCGGAGCTTTCGCCGCTTGGTATTATCTACACATGCAATCCGAGTCGCTGTTACATGGAGATGATAGAGGAGCTGGCAAAGCAAATCCCTATCGTTGTTGTCAACAATCAAAATGAACAGATGAGTGTGGATGCGGTGGAGATTGATAATTCTAAGCTTGGACGTCTGATGGCGAGTCACCTCCTGGAGTTGGGGCACCGGGATGTGGCCTATATTGCGCCTCCTTTGACAATCCGGCAGAAACAGCGCTCCAAACGGGTGGAAGGATTCTTAAAGGAATTCGACCGCTGGGGTCTGAAGGAGCGTGTCATTATCAAGGCAGCAGATGAAGCTTACGATATGAACGTGGCAAATATTGATTCCGAGTACAAGATTGGCTATGATCTGACAAAGGAGCTTCTGGCCGAAAAGCGTCGGGTGACGGCTATCGTGGGGCTGAACGATATGATCGCCTTTGGGATCCTGGACGCCCTACATGAGGAAAAGTACAAGGTTCCGGGGGATATCTCGGTGATGGGGTGTGACAACACTCTGTTTGCGAGGATGCACAAACTGGCGCTTACGACGGTGGAACACTTTGTTGTTTTTAAGGGAAGGGACGCTTGCGATATTATTATGAAGAAAATTGACAGCGGCCAGATGAAGTATTCCGGCATGGAGCCGGTAAGCATCTACCATGTAGAGTATGAGCCTAGACTCATTATTCGTAGTACCACATCCTATGCAAAAAAATGAATTAATGAATCTGCTTAAATTATTAGTAATAAGAATGATATAAAATCCGTTGAAACAAGGAAATAGTGCCCTGAAAATCCAGAAAATGGTTGGTAGGAGAACAAAAAATGTTCTTTGTAGTGCTGGAGTAACAGATAAAAAATTAATAAAAATACAATTATTAATTTGGAAAATTACTAATAAAAATTGGCGGTATTGACCGGCTCATTTTCAGGTTTTATAATCAAATTAAATGAACAACAGGAACCTAAAATAAGGAGGAACAGGAAGATGAGATTTTTTATCGACACGGCAAACGTAGAGGAGATCAGAAAAGCAAACGATATGGGAGTGATCTGTGGAGTGACAACCAACCCGTCTTTGATCGCAAAAGAAGGCAGGGATTTTAACGAAGTCATCAAGGAGATCACATCTATTGTGGATGGACCGATCAGCGGGGAGGTTAAGGCGACAACGACAGATGCCGAAGGAATGATTGCGGAGGGACGCGAGATTGCTAAAATTCATCCGAACATGGTAGTGAAAATTCCGATGACCGCAGAAGGATTAAAGGCGGTTAAAGTTCTTTCTGCAGAAGGAGTAAAGACGAATGTGACTTTGATTTTTACGGCAAATCAGGCGCTGCTTGCGGCAAGAGCCGGCGCAAGCTATGTATCTCCGTTTCTTGGACGTCTGGACGATATTTCGGTGGTAGGAGCAGAGCTGGTTGAGGAGATCGTGGAGATGTTTGCTGTTTCCGGAATTGAGACACAGGTTATCGCCGCAAGTATACGCAATCCAATTCATGTGACAGAGTGTGCGCTTGCAGGGGCAGACATTGCGACGGTACCGTACAAGGTAATTGAACAGATGACACATCATCCACTGACTGATGCCGGAATCGAGAAATTTCAGGCAGACTACAAAAAAGTATTTGGGGAATAATTCTCCCGAAAGACAAAGACAGGAGGCATTGTCATGGACAATTTAGAATTACAGAAAACAGCCAATGAAGTCCGCAAAGGCATTGTGACAGCAGTTTATAGCGCGAAATCCGGGCATCCGGGCGGATCTTTATCTGCGGCGGACATCTATACATATCTTTATTTTGAAGAGATGAATATTGATCCAAAGGATCCGAAGAAAGCAGGCAGAGACCGTCTTGTCGTTTCCAAGGGGCATACGTCACCAGGATACTATTCTGCTCTGGCGAACAGAGGATTTTTTCCGGTGGAAGATTTAAAGACATTCCGTCATGTAGGTTCCTATTTACAGGGACATCCGGACATGAAGCACATTCCGGGGGTGGATATGTCAAGCGGCTCCCTTGGACAGGGGATCTCCGCGGCAGTTGGAATGGCCATTTCCGCAAAGCTTTCCGGGGATGACTACCGTGTATACACCTTAGTGGGAGATGGTGAAATCCAGGAAGGCCAGGTATGGGAGGCGGCAATGCTGGCAGGGCACAGAAAGCTGGACAATCTGGTAGTAATCGTGGACAATAACAACCTACAAATCGACGGGGCGATTGACGAGGTCAATTCCCCGTATCCGATCGACAAAAAGTTTGAAGCGTTCAATTTCCATGTCATTAATGTAGATGGACATGATTTTGATTCTTTGAGAGCAGCATTTGAGGGGGCAAGACAGAGGAAAGGAATGCCGACTGCCATCATAGCCAAGACTGTAAAAGGTAAAGGGGTTTCCTATATGGAGAACCAGGCGTCCTGGCATGGTGTTGCTCCGAATGAGGAACAGTATAAGATCGCAATGGAAGAATTAGAGAAAGCAGGTGAAGCATTATGTCAGAAGTAAAGAAAATCGCAACAAGAGAGAGCTACGGTAATGCTTTAGTGGAGCTCGGAAAAGAGCACGACGATGTGATCGTACTGGATGCAGACCTTGCGGGTGCGACAAAGACAGGAATTTTTCAGAAAGCATTTCCGCAGCGCCATATCGACTGCGGAATTGCGGAAGGAAATATGATGGGAGTTGCGGCAGGTCTCGCAGCCACAGGTAAAGTGCCATTTGCAAGTTCATTTGCCATGTTCGCGGCAGGACGTGCTTTTGAACAGGTGAGAAACTCCATTGGGTATCCAAAGCTCAATGTAAAGATCGGTGCGACTCACGCCGGGATCTCCGTTGGAGAGGATGGTGCGACGCACCAGTGCAACGAGGACATTGCGCTGATGCGGACGATTCCTGGGATGACTGTTATTGTACCATCCGATGATGTGGAGGCAAAGGCGGCCGTGAAAGCAGCCTACGAGCATCAGGGACCGGTGTACCTGCGATTTGGTCGTCTGGCCGTTCCGGTCATAAATGATAATCCAAATTACGAATTCGAGATCGGCAAGGCGATTACTCTGCGGGATGGAAGCGATGTTGCGATCATCGCTGCTGGTCTGGAAGTAAATGAAGTTTTAGTGGCAGCAGAAAGGCTGGCAGAGGATGGTATTCAGGCAGAAGTCATTAACATGCATACCATTAAGCCTTTGGATTCAGAGGCAGTCTTAAAAGCTGCTGAGAAGACAGGAAAGATTGTGACTGTAGAGGAACACTCGGTGATCGGTGGACTTGGAAGTGCAGTCTGCGACGTAGTTGCTGAGACGGCATGTGCGAAAGTAATGAAGATTGGAGTCAATGATGTATTTGGAGAATCCGGTCCGGCTGGGGAACTCATCAAAAAGTATGAGCTGGACGGCGAGAGCATTTATAAGAAAGTTAAAGCATTTGTAGAAAAATAAATCATAAAAGCAAGAAGAGCGCAACCTGACGAAGCGCTCTTCTTTTATCCGTTTTTTCATTCGGTGCATTGGGACACATCTCAGTTATGCAGAGCAATTTCCATTTCTTTGATACCTAGCTTTACAGACCTGCATCTCATTGCGTTGGCCTTATGCGAACCAGTAACCGCTGTAGGTGTATTTGAAGACACGGTACCACCATGTCTCGCCGCTTCCGGTCAGGGTCTGGATCAGGTTGTGGTTCCTGTCAAATTCGCTGGTCTTGAACTTGCTTCCGCTGTTAATAATCAGATTGCCGCCGGTCTGTTGTACAGAGCTGACATATCCCGAATAGGTGACCGGGAGACTTTCCACCAGCTTAAAGGTACCGGCATTCTCATCAACGAGATATTTATAGTAGTAGGATTCGTCCCCCTCGGTACCGGAATACGTTCCATTGTAATGGTCATCCGTAGTGTAATCGTAGTCCCGGGTACTGATAGTAGCATTGTTGTTATTATACATCGTCAGATAGTATTGTCCCTGCGCGAGCTCATCGGAAGTTTCGTAGTCTACGCAGTGCTGTCCCGCCTGGAGAGTAAAATCGCCGGATTGGGAAAGAAGCAGGTTTTCATATCCGGTACCCTCCCAGAACTGATCGGAACTGATGAGGTAATCCACAGATGGATTGTCGTAAATGCCACTGATCTTGATAATACTGGATGTCTCCCTGGAACTAATAATCAGCGTATCGTCTCCCGCAAGACAGAGAGAATTGATATGCATCCAGTCCAGTTCGTCTTCCTCGTAGTCGATGGAGTGAAAGTACTCCTCAAAGAGATCCGCTAGGTCGATCAGTTCTGTGACCAATCCGTCCTCCAGGCTGACACTTACGATCCGGTCCTCTTCCGTGTTGGAAGCAGTGTCCGTGGCGAGGACGAGAAGATCATTCTGGCTGCCAAAAATATAATCGTGGTGCAGCTTGTAATCACCCATTTCGTAGAGAGCGGTGATCTGGCTGTCAGCGTCAAGGGCCGCAATTTCATCAGCAGAAGTACTGTAATACATGGTATCCTCATCGAAAAGCAAACGGCAGCTTCGGTAACTCTTGATGGGGATCTCACTTCTAAGTGTGCCGTTGTTGTCATAGACAAGGATAAAATCCACTTGCTCATTGTCTTCGCCGCTGCGGTTGCCAAGCATCGTATAGAGGCCATCTGATAAAGCTTCACTGCTTTCGCCGTCGGTAACGGTAAGCTGGGCATTTTCGGAATCACCGAGAAGTTCCGGCGCTGTGTAGCTGAGGGTGAGTGTTTGGGTCTTGGCTCCGCTTTCGTCTGTCGTAGTCAATTTGATTGTGTTCTTGGTTCCTGCAATCACGCCGATGATCTGATGTTCATGCTCGATTTCATAGCCGCCTGCCGCCGTCTGCGTAAAGTCTTCACAGCCATCGGCAGAGATAGTGTAGGAGAGGAGAGTTGGGGTATCTGTTGTAAAATATAGATAAAGTCCGGTCGTGTTGGTGCCATAAGGATCTGCAATGATAAGAGGATCTTCCAACGTATATTCCCTCTCCGATTTCAGATCTTCAATCTGATCAGAGATATCGGATTGATATTCCAGTGTATAAATGGTGTCAATATCCTCTTCGAAATCCAATGTAAGGATTCCCTGATTTTCTGCCTCAGAAGTCCCAGAAGGGGTGGACGCATCCTCAGATGTTCCGTTTGAACTGAAACAGGCAGATAACATCCAGCCGCTTAAAAAAATGCAAGGAATGATAGAAAAGTGTCTGGATTTTACTTTCACAAATATCACCTCCACTACTATGTTGCGATAAGTTTGTGAAAGCTTTGAAATTAATTCCTGAAATTTTTGTGATTTTTAAAAGTCAGCAGGAAGGCGGAGTGGATGATGACAAACACCGATCCTGCGTTATGTACCAGGGCGCCGACAACCGGATTTAAAATTCCAAGAATCGCCAGAACAATTGCAAAGAAATTCAGTGCCATGGAAAAAGTGAGATTACATTTGATTGTAAACATCATTTTTTTCGACAGAGCAATCAGATGCGGAAGCTCACGAATATCGTCATTTACAAGGGCAATATCTGCCGCGTCCACAGCAATATCGCTCCCGATACCACTCATTGCAATTCCCACAAAAGCCTTTTTCAGAGATGGGGCATCGTTGATTCCATCCCCGATCATGCAGACCGGGAGATGTTGCTCCTGGAAGTGTTCGATCCAGGAAAGTTTTTCTTCCGGCAGGCAGTCCGAGTAAATCTCATCGATGTGCAGAAGCGTACCAATGTGTGTGGCGGTATTTTTGTGATCTCCGGTGAGAAGAACCGGGGAGATACCCGTAGCGCGGACCGCATCAATGGTTCTGGCAGCATTTTCCCGCAGGGTGTCTGACAAAACAAGAAAGCCGGCCGCCTTGCCGGAAACAGAAACATAAATCACAGTACATCCCTCATCCCGATAGGAAGAAGTTTCCATAAGAAGTGTTTCGTAAGAGGGAATTTCGTAATCCTCCATAAACTGCCCGTTTCCTGCCAATACCGCCTGCCCATTTACCACGGCGGAGACGCCTCTGCCCGGAATCATCTGAAAATTTTCCGGTGAGACGGAAAGCTTTTCCTCGGTTTTCTGGAACTGGGAGACGACGGCTTTGCCGAGAGGATGCTCTGACCTCAGTTCTGCCGCTGCCGTCAGACGGTATAGGTCTCGATCGGAAAGTTCCGGAAGAATACTGTGGACGGTTTTTACGTGGAGATTCCCTTCCGTGAGGGTTCCGGTTTTGTCAAAGGCAATTTTTTTTACCATGGAAAGACGCTCCAGGGCATCTCCCTCGCGGACGAGGAAACCATGCCGGGTCGCATTCCCGATGGCAGCCATGATGGCGGTAGGGGTGGCGAGAACGAGAGCACACGGACAAAATACAACCAGAATCGTAACGGCCCGGATGATTTCTCCGGTAAAAAGCCAGGTAAGAGCCGCAGCCAAAAGGGCAATCACGACAATCCAGGTCGCAAAGCGGTCTGCTAGGCCGACGATCTTCGCTTTTCCGGCATCGGCAGACTGGACAAGGCGGATCATCCGCTGGATAGAGCTGTCCTCCCCGACTTTTAGCGCTTTCATATCAAAAGAGCCGTAAAGATTGACAGTACCGCTTGAGACCTCGTCTCCGACGCCCTTGTCAACGGGCAGGGATTCTCCGGTCATTACCGCCTGATTAATCGAAGTCGTTCCCGAAAGAATCTCGCCGTCCACCGGTACGGTTTCCCCAGGCAGGACACGGAGATGATCCCCGAAGCATACGTCGCTTGCGGGAATCATCTCCGTACCAACAGGAGTCAATCTGCGTGCTGTCCGGGGCGTGAGATGGATAAGTTTTTCGATGCCGGCGCGCGCCCGTGAGACCGTCAAATCCTCCAGAAGAGCTCCAAGCTGCATAATAAAAGCAACTTCTCCTGCGGCGAAGTCCTCACCGATTAACAGTGAGGCGATAAGAGCAAGTGAGACAAGGACATCAGCCTTGATGTCGAATGTTGTCACCAGTCCGATGATCGCTTCCAGAACAATTGGCACTCCGCACAAGATAACGGAAATCCAGGCCAGATCAAAAATAAATGGACGGATCTCAAAAAGACTTGCGAGCAGTGCTATCAGGGAAATGATCAGTAAGGTAATGTCTTTTTTTATACCGCCCCATTCCAGAATACGTTCTAGTGTTTTCATAAAATATCTTTTCTCCCTTCCTTACCTCTGTAGGTATATAATAAAAAAATTATACCTATAGGGGTATAGGTTGTCAAGAGAGAAAAAAGGAAAACAATCGATCCAGAACGGCCTCCCAATTAATCACATGAAACCAATTATCGATATAGCTGCTGCGTAAATTATGATATTTCAGGTAGTAAGCATGTTCCCAGACATCAAGTGGGAGAAGGGGGTAAAAACCACAGGTAAGCGGATTGTCCTGATTTGGGAGCGCGATGATTCCAAGAGAGCTGTCCGGACGCACAACCAGCCATGCGGCGCCGGAGCCGAACTGTCCCAGGGCAGCGGCTTTCATGTCTGCGAAAAACTGTTCTGCCGAATCATAGTAATCTAGAATTGCAGGAGCGATATCCTGTCCTGGAGGGGCCATCAGATCAAAATAGAGATCGTGGCTATAAGCCCCTCCCCCATTATTGCGGACGGCAGTCTGGAGCGGTTCCGGCAGAGATCCAAGTTCGGTTAGAAGCCTTGAGAGAGTCCAGGAATGGTACTGTGGGACATTCTGAAGTGCGTTGTTCAGATTATCTACATAGGTTTGGAAGTGTTTGTCGTGGTGCAGATACATAGTCTCCCGATCGATAAACGGCTCCAGGGCATCATAAGGGTAGGGGAGCGGTGGGAGAACAAACGGGTATGTCATTTCTGTGATCAATCTAGAATACCTCCTTGTGTGTTCTATTGGTAATATAGTCAACTGCAGAGAAAGAAATGACAAAAACTCAGATATTTTTCAGATCATATTGGCAAAGCGCTCAACCGCCTTTGTAAACTTTGAAATTGTCTCATCCGCATCGCCGTGCTCAATTCCATCCCGGACGCAGTGCTGGATATGTCCTTCGAGCACTACCTGCCCTGCTCTATGAAGAGCAGATTTGGCAGCATTGATCTGAGAGAGAATGTCCTCACAGGGAATGTCTTCGTCGATCATCCGGTCGATCGCCTGGACCTGACCTATAATCTTCCTAAGACGTCGGTGAAGATTTTGGGAATCAATACATTGTTTCATGGGAAAGCCTCCTTCACTAATACTCTTACAAGAATATGTATTTTATTATTATCCGCTGAAATGAGAAGGGTGTCAAGTCAGGCCGGATAGAGATTGTAAATTTTTGATTTTTAAACAAAATTATGTGTAATTTGTTTTCTCTTATGGTATAATTCTGTTAAATAAAAACGAAAGGGGCGTTTCTTATGAAGTTGATTTTTGCGGTTGTACATGACGATGATACGAATAAAGCCGTCAGGCACCTGAACGAAAAGAGATACCGGGTTACAAAATTATCCAGTACCGGAGGTTTTCTGCGGAAGGGAAACACGACCCTGATGATTGGTGTGGAAGACGAACAGGTGGAGGAAGTCTTTGAGATCCTTCAAAAAGAGTGTGCGAAGAGAAAACAGGTGGAGGTAACCACTCCGTACCCGCAGGGGGATCTTTCCATGATTAGTTACTCTTACATTCCTATCACAGTTGAGGTCGGTGGAGCCACAGTATTTGTATTGAATGTAGAGCAGTTTAAGAAGATTTGATTTGCCGTACACAAAAGAGAGGCGCAAAGTTGACAAAACATGTCCCGGAAATACAAAATTCATGAAAAAAACCGGAAGGTTCGTGCAAAATGCTACGAGTCTTCCGGTTTTTTTAGATTGCATGTCGGATTTTTCTTGGGAAGCTCTGACATAAACCGATAAATTCGGCGTTTCCGCTATGATATGATGAGAAAAAATATGAATATGAGGTGAGAATATATGGAAAAACAGTTTCCAAAAAATGTACGGCAGATAGGAAATGTATGTGACAGCCCCAAAATTTATGTAGAAGATTATGTGGATACATTTCTGAACCAGCTTTGCGATAAAATGGAGGAAGAGCCCCAGGGTGCTTTTCTGATCGGTGAAAAAGGCCAGGTAGAGGACCAGGACTGTGTATACATATCCGGCGCCGTCAGGATATCGGAAATTGTAAAAAATGAAAGTAAACTTAATATTCCGGAGGCGGCTGTAGAAGCCGGTATGAAAGACTGTAAGGAATATTTCGGTAATCAGTCTTTGATCGGATGGTTTCTGATCGATCCATCCCGTGTCCCAGGTACTGATGAGAATCTGGAGGCGATCCATAAAAAATATTTTGCTGAAGAAAATACAATTTTTATTATGAAAGATCCAAAAGACCGGGATGAGAAATTTTATGCTTACAAATATGAAGAACTGATGGAGATCAACGGACATTATATTTATTATGAGAAAAATCCGGAAATGCAGAATTATATGATTTCCTCCCGAAAAGAAAACAAGATTACACCCAGTGAATCTATTACAGATCGAGCTGCGAAGGATTTTCGTAGTATCGTAAAAGCAAAACTTGAAAAGGCAGACCAGAAGCAGAATAATCGTTTCCTGTATGCAGCCAGCACCTTCCTGCTCATTGTGATTCTGATCATCGGAGTGACAATGGTAAACAATTATGATAAGATCAAAGCGGTTCAGACGTCTATTGATCAGATTACAAAGACTGTGGAAAAAGCGGAAAATGAAAAAGAAGCACAGGCAGCAGAAGGCAAAGTAACAACACAGGTGGAGGAAACTACAGAGGAGGAAACCGGTAAAACCGATACGGCAGGAACGACTCAGACACCGGACACAGACAGCAATGGAGAATATTACGTTGTGCAGCGAGGAGATACGCTCGCTACCATCAGCCAAAAGCTCTACGGTGACACCTCCCATATCGATGCCATTGCCCGCATGAACGGACTCACAAACGGGGATTTCATCTATATTGGCCAAAAACTGCTGTTGCCATAAGAAAAAGTATGTTATGATAATCAGAAATAGAACAGTATAAATAAAATACAAAGGGGAAAGCAAGATGAAGGATAAGAAGCAGGAGTCGTTCCATGTCATCCCACGGGTGGATGTCCCGGACCTTTCCGGAAAGAGAAGCTCTGTACGGATCAGACGGAAACCTGTCCGGAAGTCTCAGGTAGAAACATGGACCGTAAGACCTTCTATTGAGACACCGGATCAGGAAGAAAAGATTCCTGAGAAGAAGAGAAAACCATTGAGTGTCAGAGCAAAGAGAACCATCCGCAGGTGGATCGTCGTAGGGGTAGTGACGGCGGCGGTGGCTGTGGCGTACCTGACGATCACACTGCAGACTTACACAGGGATCGAGGTGGTGGAGCAGATACAGGAGGCGAGAGGCGGGAACAGCTTTTATGTAAGGTACGGGGAGAACATTTTAGGTTGTGACGCGGACAGCGTTTCTCTTTTCAATCTGGAGGGAAAGGAGCTTTGGAAAGAAAGTATTCAGTTTCAGAAGCCAATCATGGAGGTGAGCAGAAGTTCCGCCGCTGTGGCCGAGCTGAGGGGTAATGAGATTGCGGTATTCGGGGAAGACGGCTTGAGAGGACAGATAAAGACGACACTCCCGATAGAGAAAATGGCTGTTTCCAGCCAGGGGATCACGGCGGTAATTCTTGAAAATGGCGGAGCGCCCGTGATACAGTGTTTTGATGTGTCAGGAAATGTCCTGATTGAGTATAAAGTGTCAGTGGCTACAAGCGGCTATCCGGTGGATCTTGCATTGTCTCCGGACGGGACGAAACTTCTTGTCTCCTATATGATGACACAGAACAGTGAAGTTGATACACAGCTTGCCTACTATGATTTTGGAAATGAGCATAAAGATGGAGATTACCGGATCGGAGGCGGCACTTATGAAAACCAGTTGATGCCGACGGTATTTTTCAATTCTGAAGAGCAGTCGGTTGCGGTGGGGGACGGAGGATTCGTCATCTATGACGGAGCCGAGCCGAAAGAGAAGAAAAAGATTAGTATTGACAAGGAGATCCGAAGCATTGCTTACAATGAGGAATATCTGGCGTTTGTTTTGGCCGATGAGGGCTCTTCCGGCAGCGAGCTGCGGTTTTATGATTACAGTGGTGATGAGGTGGTATCAAAGGAATTCGAGGGTGACTATAGTAACATGAAGATTGATGACGGGCAGGTGATACTTTTTGATGGTGAGAGCGCGAGCATCTTTACAGAAGGCGGTATTCACCGGTTTGAAGGTACTGTGGGGGCAAATATTAAAGACCTGTTTGTCTTGAAAGGGATCAATAAATATTTATTGATGAGTGACAAAGGAACACAGAGAGTACGCCTGACAAAATAGGAGAACAGCATGAATTGGTTATTATATGGAACGATAGGAATTCTGGCGGTCGGAGTGATTGTAGGATATATGAAGGGGGCGCTGAGGATTGCGTTATCCCTTGCTGCCGCAGTAGCTACGTGGATTTTGGTTGTGATACTTACGCCGTACGCCGCGGATGCGGTCATCCAGTATACCCCTGTGGACGACTGGATTGAGGAGCGATGCGAAAGCGTTCTGACGGCAAATATGACGGAGGCGTTGAGAGAACAGACGGGGATCGAGACTCAGGCAAACGGTGAAGAAAACTTGGATCTTTCGAACTTGATGGACAGGCTTTCGGACATCGAGGTATCTAGACAGGAGCAGGCTGAGATCATCGAGAATTCTAATATACCGGAGATTTTCAAAGAATATCTGCAGGAAAATAATAATAAAGAAATATATGGTATGATTGGAGCAAACAGCTTCGCAGACTATATCGCAAAGGGGATCACACATTTGGTTGTACAGATTCTAACGGCGATCGTACTCTTCCTAGTGATTTCGATCGTACTCAAAATAATGATCTACATCCTGGATGTTGTATCGTGGCTTCCGATTATTGGTGGGATCAACCGGGTAGTCGGAGCAGTCCTTGGGTTTGCAATGGCGTTGATTTTGGTCTGGATCGTCTTTCTGATTTTTACGATGCTTTATACGACACAGGCAGGACAGGAAATTTTCAGACAGATCAATGGAAACGCTTTCCTGCGGTTTTTGTTCCAGAACAATTATATATTGAAGATTCTTATGGGGCTTCGCTGATACGTGAAGCCTCTTTTATAAACTTTCTAAAATATTCATGCATAAAAGGAAGGCAACTGGATATTATATGACCTGGAATCAATAAAATTCTCTTTGGGTAAGAATGTTCCTGCTCGTATTTAGTTGAGATAGTCTGATTGTATATATGAAAAAGAAGGTAATGATTCCAAAATACAGCTCAGATTCGTGGCTTGCGCTGTTTTTCACTGCATACACAGATAAGTCTCCGTTTTTTGCTAAGTGCCATATGTCTTGAAACACCGAAAATCTTCTACGGGCAAAATTGCGACAGATTTTTAGTATTTCAACCGTGCGGATGACTAGCTTTAAAAAGATAAAAAAAGTCGAAAAAAGAAGTTGACATTTATAAGCACAGATGATATGATATAACACGTTCCGCTGATCAGTGTCAGAACAAAACATCAAATGCAGATGTCTGGCCCGGGCGGATCCCGGATAGAGAGACCGGGACGCCGGATCAGAAAACTGGAAAAAAGATGAAAAAAACACTTGACACAGAGGAACAGATGTGATAATCTAATATAGCTGTCGCGAGACAGCGCCCAGAACTTTGATAACTGAACAATAGACAACGATCCCTGAAAATTCAAGAGAATTATTCAGAACAGGAACTTTAAGTTCCACAAACCAGACAACAGTAACGGGATAGATTAGCGAGAGTTGATCTTGACCAGAACAAGTTCTTATTACGAGAGTTTGATCCTGGCTCAGGATGAACGCTGGCGGCGTGCCTAACACATGCAAGTCGAGCGAAGCGCTGTTTTCAGAATCTTCGGAGGAAGAGGGCAGTGACTGAGCGGCGGACGGGTGAGTAACGCGTGGGCAACCTGCCTCATACAGGGGGATAACAGTTAGAAATGACTGCTAATACCGCATAAGCGCACAGGACCGCATGGTGTAGTGTGAAAAACTCCGGTGGTATGAGATGGACCCGCGTCTGATTAGGTAGTTGGTGGGGTAAAGGCCTACCAAGCCGACGATCAGTAGCCGACCTGAGAGGGTGACCGGCCACATTGGGACTGAGACACGGCCCAAACTCCTACGGGAGGCAGCAGTGGGGAATATTGCACAATGGGGGAAACCCTGATGCAGCGACGCCGCGTGAAGGAAGAAGTATTTCGGTATGTAAACTTCTATCAGCAGGGAAGAAAATGACGGTACCTGAGTAAGAAGCACCGGCTAAATACGTGCCAGCAGCCGCGGTAATACGTATGGTGCAAGCGTTATCCGGATTTACTGGGTGTAAAGGGAGCGTAGACGGATAGGCAAGTCTGGAGTGAAAACCCAGGGCTCAACCCTGGGACTGCTTTGGAAACTGCAGATCTGGAGTGCCGGAGAGGTAAGCGGAATTCCTAGTGTAGCGGTGAAATGCGTAGATATTAGGAGGAACACCAGTGGCGAAGGCGGCTTACTGGACGGTGACTGACGTTGAGGCTCGAAAGCGTGGGGAGCAAACAGGATTAGATACCCTGGTAGTCCACGCC
>OAWD01000313.1_pt1 | contig 38199 bp, 31 predicted proteins | sample 1495361 | NCBI WGS metagenome assembly OAWD01 (sample SAMEA2580130, study PRJEB22360) | human gut metagenome | biome: human gut; feature: human-associated habitat; material: faeces | place: Denmark | collected 2008/2010 | reverse complement strand
GCATACAGTCCTTGGAGAGGGACTATAAACACTACTACTTTATAATACGAGGAAGAGAGCGATGAAAGGAAATAAGGGACTTTACTGTCCGATGCTGGAGCATGACAACTGTGGAATCGGCGCAGTCGTAAATATCAAAGGAAAAAAGACACATCAGGTTGTGAGTCAGGCGCTTGAGATCGTGGAGAATCTGGAGCACCGTGCAGGAAAGGACGCTGAGGGAAAGACCGGGGACGGAGTCGGGATTTTACTACAGATTTCCCATCTTTTTTTCAAAAAGGTGTGCCTAAAAGAGCAGATTCTCATTGGAGACGACCGGGAATACGGAATCGGGATGTTTTTCTTTCCGGCAGACGAACTTACGAGAAACCAGTCACGGAAGATGTTTGAGACGATCGTGGCAAAAGAGGAGCTCCGCTTTCTTGGGTGGAGGAAAGTACCGGTGCACGAGGATGTACTCGGCAAGAAAGCCAGAGACTGTATGCCGTATATTATGCAGGGATTTATTGAAAAGCCCTCGGATACTGCAAAAGGGCTGGAATTTGACCGGAGACTCTATGCCATTCGCCGGGAATTTGAGCAGAGCAGTACAGAGACGTACATTGTTTCTCTATCCGGCAGAACGATTGTCTATAAAGGCATGTTTCTAGTCAGACAACTACGTACATTTTTTGAGGATCTTCAGGATCCGGATTATCAGACCGCGATCGCCATGGTACACTCAAGATTTAGTACAAACACAGAGCCAAGCTGGAACCGGGCGCATCCGAACCGTTTCATCGTTCACAACGGGGAGATCAATACGATCCAGGGAAATGCGGATAAGATGCTCGCAAGAGAAGAGAGAATGGTTTCTCCGTATTTTTCAGGGAGTCTTGACAAGATATTCCCAGTGGTGGATCAGAGCGGTTCAGATTCTGCCATGCTGGATAATACTTTGGAATTTCTTGTGATGAATGGAATGGATCTGCCTCTTGCAGTGACGTGTGTGATTCCGGAACCATGGGAGAATCATGATACCCTGAGCCAGAAAAAACGGGATTTCTATCAGTACTATGCAACCATGATGGAACCTTGGGACGGTCCGGCGTCCGTGCTTTTCAGTGACGGTGATATCCTGGGGGCAGTGCTGGACCGGAACGGTCTGCGTCCGTCCAGGTACTACATCACCCGGGACGGCTATCTCTATCTGTCATCCGAAGTGGGAGTACTTCAGGGAATCCGGGAAGAACAGATCCTGGAAAAAGGAAGGATTCATCCGGGAAAGATGCTGGTGGCGGATACTGTGAGACAAAAAATTCTGACAGATGATGAAATCAAAGAGACTTATGCGTCCAGACAGCCTTACGGGGAATGGCTGGATCAACATATGATGGAATTAAAAGATCTCAAGATCCCGAACAAAAAGGTGGAGCAGTATACGAAGGAAGAGTGCGCAAGGCTTAGGAAAGCATTTGGATATTCCTACGAGGAGTACCACGATTCCATCCGTACGATGGCATTAAACGGTACGGAAGGGATTACGTCCATGGGTGTGGATACCCCGCTTGCGGCGCTTTCCAACAAGCAGCCATTGCTATTCTCCTATTTTAAGCAACGGTTTGCCCAGGTGACGAACCCTCCGATTGACGCAGTGCGGGAGAAGATTGTCACTAACACCAGTGTGTACATCGGAAAAGAAGGCAACATTCTAAAAGAACAGCCAGAAAATTGCCAGGTACTGAAGGTCAACAATCCGATTCTGTCAGATACGGATCTTCTGAAAATCAAGGGCGTGAGACAGCCGGGGCTGTACCCGGCGGAGGTAATGATCACCTGTATGAAACATATGTCTCTGAAGATAGCGCTGGAGCGTCTTTTCATCGAGGTGGACCGGGTTTATAAGGACGGGGCGTCCATCTTGATTCTTACGGATCGGGGTGTAGATGAGACTCATGTAGCAATCCCATCGTTGCTGGCGGTCTCCGCCGTCCATCACTACCTTGTCCGGACGAAAAAGAGTACGGTTATGCCGATCATCCTAGAGTCGGCAGAGCCAAGGGAAGTCCATCATTTTGCAACGCTCCTTGGATATGGGGCGAGCGCGGTCAACCCGTATCTGGCTCACGAGACGATCCGGGAGATGGTCGAGGATGGCTTGCTGGAAAAAGACTATTATGCGGCGGTCCATGATTATGATAAGGCCATCTTAGGCGGAATCGTCAAGATTGCGTCCAAGATGGGCATCTCCACGATCCAATCTTACCAGGGTTCCCAGATCTTCGAGGCGGTGGGCATCTCCAAAGAGGTCATTGATCCGTATTTTACCCACACCCTCAGCCGGGTGGGCGGGATTACCATGAAAGAGATAGAGGAGGATGTGGAACTGCGTCACAGTCAGGCATTTGATCCATTGGGACGAAAGACGGATCTTACATTGGAGAGTGTGGGGCGGCATAGTTTTCGCAGTCAGGGAGAGCATCACCGGTACAATCCGGCGACGATTCACCTCCTCCAGCAGTCCGTCTGGCAGGACGATTACACAATGTTTCAGGAGTATACAGGACAGATTGATAAAGAGGAAACCGGATATTTGAGAAGTCTCATGGACTTCCGATATCCGAAGGAAGGCGTTCCCATCGAAGAGGTAGAAAGTGTAGATTCCATTGTAAGGCGATTTAAGACCGGAGCCATGTCCTACGGTTCTATTTCTCAGGAAGCCCACGAAGCGCTGGCGGTAGCTATGAATAAGATACACGGGAAATCCAACAGCGGAGAGGGAGGTGAGTCCCCGGAGCGTCTACTGACAAAAGGGACGAAGGACGATCGCTGTTCTGCCATCAAGCAGGTGGCAAGCGGACGTTTTGGTGTCACCAGCCGTTATCTGGCAAGCGCCGAAGAGATTCAAATCAAGATGGCTCAGGGGGCAAAGCCGGGAGAAGGAGGCCACCTGCCGGGAAAGAAAGTGTATCCGTGGATTGCAAAAACTCGGTATTCTACTCCAGGCGTGAGTCTGATTTCCCCGCCGCCGCACCATGACATCTATTCTATTGAGGATTTGGCGCAGTTGATTTACGATCTGAAAAACGCAAATCCAAATGCACGGATTTCTGTGAAGCTGGTGTCAGAGGCCGGGGTAGGTACGATTGCGGCTGGTGTGGCAAAGGCAGGAGCTCAGGTGGTCCTGATCTCCGGGTACGACGGAGGCACCGGAGCCGCATCGGGAAGTTCCATTCACAATGCCGGACTCCCGTGGGAGCTGGGCCTTGCCGAGGCGCATCAGACACTTCTGAAAAACGGACTGAGAAACAAAGTTCGGATAGAGACGGACGGAAAGCTGATGAGCGGCCGGGACGTAGCCGTCGCAGCTCTCCTGGGAGCAGAGGAATTTGGATTTGCGACGGCTCCGCTGGTAGCCCTTGGCTGTGTGATGATGCGGGTCTGCAATCAGGACACCTGTCCGATGGGAGTGGCAACACAAAATCCAGAACTTCGGAAATGTTTCAAAGGAAAACCAGAATATGTGATTCATTTCATGCGGTTTATCGCCCGGGAACTCCGGGAATATATGGCGAAGCTTGGTGTAAGGACGATAGATGAGATGGTAGGGCGCACCGATCTTCTGAAAGTGCGGGAAAATCCACAAAGCAAAAGAGGAAGGATGATAGACCTTGGAGCTATCCTGAATTCGCCGTATATGGGGAAAGGCAATCTCAAAGGGGAGTATGAGTTTGGACTTTCCGGGACACTGGATCAGACGGTTCTCATCAAAGAACTGCAAGAAAAGCTGGATGCCGGAGAACCTGGCAAGATACAGGTTCACGTCAAAAATACGGACCGGACGTTTGGAACGATGTTTGGATCCGAACTTACGAGACGATATCCGGAAGGGGTGCAGGAAGATACGTATCAGATAGCATGTACAGGAAACGGAGGGCAGAGTTTTGGAGCTTTCATCCCGGCAGGACTGACGATCCGCCTGGATGGAGACTGTAACGACTACTTTGGAAAAGGACTTTCCGGGGGGAAACTTGTCATCCGGCCGCCCAAGGGAGGTACCTACCGGGCAGAGGACAATATGATTATCGGAAATGTTGCTCTTTATGGGGCGACTGACGGAAAAGCCTTTATCTGCGGACTGGCAGGAGAGCGTTTCGGCGTGCGGAATTCGGGAGCTACAGCGGTTGTGGAAGGCGTGGGAGACCACGGATGCGAGTATATGACAGGCGGCAGAATCGCTGTCATCGGTAAGACCGGGAAGAACTTTGCGGCCGGCATGAGCGGCGGAATCGCCTACGTGTTGGACGAGTGGAATTCTCTCTACCGTAACATCAACAAGGAGATGATTTCTATGGAGGAAATCACGCAGAAGGGGGATGCGGACGAATTGCGAGCCATGATCGAGGAACATGTACGGGAGACCGGGTCCCGGAAAGGACAGGAGATTCTGGAGCAGTTTACGAAATATCTGTCGAAATTTAAAAAGATCATTCCAAATGATTATAAAAAGATGCTGACACTAAGCAGAAAGTATGAAGCGATGGGGTTTGACAGCGAGGAGGCGCAGATTGAGGCGTTCTACGAGAGCGTAGGTCAGAAAAGACAGGAGGGATAAAAACAACATGGGAAAACCGACAGGATTTTTAGAATATGAAAGACGGACGGGAAGTGAACGCCCCTGCAAGGAGCGGATCGGAGATTTCCATGAATTCCATGAGCCGCTCCCGCCAGAAGTACAAAAAGAGCAGGGGGCAAGATGCATGGGATGCGGAGTGCCGTTCTGTCAGTTTGGAGGAATGATTGGTACAATGGCGTCCGGATGCCCGTTAAATAACCTGGTGCCAGAGTGGAATGATCTTTTGTACCAGGGGCAGTATGAAGCCGCCTATCAGCGATTGCAAAAGACCAACTGTTTCCCGGAATTTACATCCCGGGTCTGTCCGGCGCTCTGTGAGGCGGCATGTACCTGCAACGTAAACATGGATCCGGTAACAACGAAAGAAAATGAGCGTGCGATTATCGACTGGGCCTTTGCAAAAGGGATGATAAAGCCCCAGCCACCGGAAAACCGCACCGGAAAGCGTGTAGCGGTGATCGGAAGCGGACCTGCCGGACTTACGGCGGCGCTGCTTTTGAACCGCCAAGGACACAGTGTGACTGTCTTTGAACGGAAGGACAGGATCGGAGGACTGCTGATGTACGGCATCCCGAATATGAAGTTAGAGAAAAGCTCGATTGAGCGAAGGAAAGCACTTATGGAGGAGGAAGGTGTTGTTTTTTGTACAAACATCGATGCGGGCCGGGACAAAGAGGCAGCGGAGATTCTGGACACTTTTGACCGGGTGCTGCTTGCCTGTGGCGCCTCCAGACCAAGGGATATTAAGGTTCCGGGAAGAGACGCCGGGGGGATCCGCTTTGCGGTGGATTTTCTTTCGGAAGTGACAAAGACGCTTCTGGATTCCGGATTTGCCACCGTCCCATCTGAGCTTGCAAAAGGAAAACATGTCGTCATTATTGGCGGCGGAGATACAGGAAATGACTGTGTGGGAACCTCCCTGCGTTTACAGGCGAAGTCTGTGACCCAGTTAGAGATGATGCCCAAGCCGCCAAAAGAACGGGATGGGAACAATCCGTGGCCGGAGTGGCCGAGGGTGGAAAAGACCGATTATGGGCAGCAAGAGAGGATTGCTCTGACGGGAAAAGATCCAAGATGCTACCAGACGACAGTAAAGGAATTTCTGAAAAATAAGGAAGGGAATGTGCGTGCTATTCGGACGATCCGGTTAGAACAGAAGAAAAACGAGAAAACCGGGCGGATGGAGATGCAGCCGGTGAAAGGAAGCGAGGAAACGATTCCGGCAGATCTGGTGCTGATTGCGGCAGGATTTACCGGAGCGGAAGATTACGTCATAGATGCTTTCCAGGTTAAAACGTCCGGACGAGGAACGGTAGAGGATCAGGACTTTGCGGCCAGTGTTCCTCGTGTATTTGTGGCAGGTGATATGAGACGGGGGCAATCCCTTGTGGTCTGGGCGATCCGGGAAGGCCGGGAAGCGGCAAGGGAGATCGACCGTTCTCTCATGGGCTACACGAATCTTTCCTGAATAGAATCAGAAGGATGGGACAGTACGAAAGAACAGAGGAAAAGATCGGACATAGTTCTTGCCCTTTCTTCCGGATGCGGAATATAATAAGTACATCAGGGAATCGACGCAATCGAAAGATGGAGGAAATCAAGATGGCAAAATATGAGACATGGGAAATTCTACAGATGATGGAAGAGGAAGATGTAAAATTTATCCGTATGCAATTTGTAGATATCTTCGGGACGATCCGCAATATCGCCGTGACTGCCGGACAGATGGAAAAGGCGCTGACTGGAAAGTGTATGGTAGACGGCTACAGTATTGCCGGGATGAAAGACATGGGATATGACAAGGTCTGCTTAAAACCGGACCTCGATACGTTCACGGTACTGCCGTGGAGACCGCAGCAGGGTAAGGTGGCGCGGTTTCTCTGTGATCTGATGGATCAGGAGGGACGAGAGATTCCGGAAAGTTCCAGATATATCCTGAAAAAAGTGATGGATGAGGCAGAACGAGAGGGATACAGCTTTGATCTGGATCCGGAGTGCGAATTTTTTCTGTTTGAGACTGACGAAGAGGGCAATCCGACAACGAGGACAAGGGAGAAAGCCGGGTACCTCGATGTGGCGCCCCTTGACCAGGGAGAAAACGCGAGAAGAGATATGATTCTGACATTGGAGGAGATGGGATTTGAAATCGAATCCTCCCATCACGAGGACGCTCCGGCCCAGCATGAGGTAGACTTTAAACAGGCCCGGGGCGTCAAGGTGGCGGATCAGATTATAACCTTTCGTTCCACAGTACGTACCATAGCCCAGAGGCACGGCCTGCACGCAACTTTCATGCCCAAGCCACGGACAGATCTTCCGGGCTCGGCCCTGTCGCTAAATATTTCCGGATTCCGAAATGGGAGGAGTCTCTTTGCGGATCAGGAAATGGAAAATGGACTAAGTCGGGAGGCATACTCCTTTATTGCGGGGCTTTTGACTCATATGAACGGAATGGCGGCGTTTTCCAATCCGATTATCAATTCGTATAAGCGGCTGAAACCGGGATTTCACGCGCCTACAGAGCTATTCTGGTCGCTCAATGACTACCGGGCTCCGATCCGTGTGGTGACGGGAAGAGAGGGTGAGATTCATATGGAATGGACTCTGCCGGACGGTGCGGCGAATCCGTATCTGCTCATTGCACTGGTGGTGTCCGCCGGTTTAAACGGGATTCGTGAAAGGATGGTTCCGTTAAAAGCGGATGAAAAGGCCGGAAAGCTTCCGGGGACATTAAAGGAATCTCTGGATGCACTGGAACAAGATGCGTTTTTAAAACAGGTGTGTGGAGAACGATATGTGGAAACCTATTTAAAGGAAAAAAGAAAGGAATGGGAGCTCTATACGCGGGAAGTCACAGACTGGGAACTTAAGGAGTATCTGCACAGATTTTAACAGATGGCAGGGGGAGGATATATGGGAAGTATTATCATCGCACTTCCACGGAAGGATACCGCGGGAAAAATCAAAGAAATACTTCTGCACCATGGCTTCCGGGATGTGGTGGTTGTGCCTACGGCGGCTGCGGCACTCCAGGAAACCGGGCGTTTATCCCACGGAATTATCATCAGTGGAACAAAGCTTTCTGATATGGATTATACGGATTTGCTGGACTGCCTGCCGCGTTATTTTGATCTGCTGCTTTTGGATACAACACAGAATGTCAGTTACAGAAGACAGCCGGGACTGATTGCAGTGACGATGCCGGTGAGAGTTCTGGAGTTTGTCGATACAGTCAATATGATGCTTCAGAATCTGGACCGTCAGGTGGTGAAACGCAAGGGCAAAAAGCCAAGGCGCACGGAGAAAGAGGAGAACTATATCCGAAACGCCAAGTCTGTCCTCATGGAGCGCAACCATATGACGGAGGAAGAAGCTTTCCGCTATATCCAGAAGAGCAGCATGGACACGGGGAGGAATATGACAGAGACGGCACAGATGATTCTAACCCTGATCTATAATGAGATTTGAGGACAAATAAAAACGAGAGACGAAAACCAACCGTGCATCGCGTATGTACGAATGGTTTTACGTCTCTCGTTTGTTCATTGACGATGAAGGCAAATCAAGATAAAATAAAAGAAATCAAGAAGAACGAGGCAGAAGAATGAAACGAATCAAAGACAATGACAATGCGACCATTGTCGCATGTTACATCGGATATATTACCCAGGCCATTGTCAATAATTTTGTCCCCCTGCTGTTTGTGACCTTTCAAAAGCAGTTCGGGATTGCGCTGGATAAGATTGGATTGTTAATCTCCGTCAATTTTGGGGTCCAGCTTCTGGTGGATCTTCTGGCGGCCGGACTGGTGGAGAAGGTCGGAGAGAGAAAAACGATGATTACAGCCCATCTATGCAGTGGGACAGGACTTTTACTGCTTGCCTTTTTGCCGTGGCTGTTTCCAGTTCCATATATCGGGCTTCTGATCGGAATTGTCTGCTATGCCATCGGAGGAGGGCTGATAGAAGTCATGTTAAGTCCGATTGTGGAGGCGTGCCCGACAAAGAACAAGGAGGCGGTGATGAGCTCGCTGCACTCTTTTTACTGCTGGGGACATGTGGGAGTGGTACTGATCAGTACCCTGTATTTTGCAGTATTCGGGACCGGATCCTGGTGGATTTTGGCCTGTATCTGGGCAGTTATTCCCTTTTTTAATACCTGCCTCTTTTTTCATGTGCCGATCCGTTCCCTCGTGGAGAAGGGAAAGAGCATGGGGCTTCGTGAGATCTTTCGGGAAAGGGTATTTTGGATTTTATTTATCGTGATGGTCTGTGCGGGAGCAGCGGAGCAGGGCATGAGCCAGTGGGCAAGCGCCTTTGCGGAAATGGGACTTTCTGTCAGCAAGACAGTAGGGGATCTGGCGGGGCCGTGTATGTTCGCGGCCTGTATGGGTGCGGCAAGAGCCTGGTATGGGGCGTTTTCAGAGAAGATCCGGCTCCATAATTTTATGATGATAAGCGGCCTGCTCTGTGTGGCGGCCTACCTGCTGGCAGGCCTGTCAAAAAGCCCTGTACTGGGACTGGCAGGCTGTGCCCTGTGCGGGCTTTCGGTCGGAATTATGTGGCCTGGAAGTTTTAGTACCGCGGCAAAAGTATTAAGAAGGGGCGGTACCATCATGTTTGCTTTCCTTGCATTGGCAGGGGACCTGGGATGCTCTGCGGGACCTGGTCTTGTAGGAATGATCTCAGAACTTTCTGGGAGGGGACTGAAAGCAGGACTTTTTTCAGCAATCGTATTTCCGGTGATTCTTGTTGCCGGAATCTGGATGATAAAACAAGAAAACAGGAGGTAGAAGAGAGTGAAACAATATATTATGGCGCTGGATGCGGGGACGACGAGTAACCGTTGTATTCTGTTTGACCGTGCGGGAAAGATTGTCAGTCTTGCACAGAAAGAATTTACCCAGTATTTTCCGAAGCCGGGATGGGTAGAACACGATGCGGACGAGATCTGGTCGACTCAGCTTGGTGTGGCAGTAGAGGCCATGAGTAAGATCGGGGCGTCGGCGGATGATATTGCTGCCATTGGCATCACCAATCAGAGAGAGACAGCCATCGTATGGGACAAGGAGACCGGAGTTCCGGTGTGTCATGCGATCGTATGGCAGTGCAGAAGGACAGCGAAATACTGCGACAGTTTAAAAGAGCGGGGGCTGGAAGAGTGGTTCAGGATGAAAACCGGACTGACCATTGACGCCTACTTTGCGGGTACGAAAGTGCGTTGGATTCTGGAACATGTAGAAGGAGCAAAAGAACGGGCTAAGAGAGGGGAACTGCTTTTTGGTACGGTGGAGACGTGGCTCATCTGGAAACTGACAAAGGGAAAAGTCCACGCGACGGATTACTCCAATGCCTCCAGGACGATGATGTTTAATATCAATACACTTCAGTGGGATGACGAGATTTTGGAAGTCTTAGACATTCCGAAATGTATGCTTCCGGAAGTCCGGCCGTCGAGCTGTATTTACGGAACGACGTCCCCGGCATATTTTGGCGGGGAAATTCCGATTGGAGGAGCGGCAGGGGATCAGCAGGCGGCGCTTTTTGGACAGACCTGCTTTTCTCCGGGAGAAGCAAAGAACACGTACGGGACAGGCTGTTTTCTGTTGATGAATACGGGGGAGACCCCGGTATTTTCGAAAAACGGACTTGTTACGACCATTGCCTGGGGAATGGACGGTAAGGTGCAGTACGCCTTGGAAGGATCGATTTTCGTGGCGGGGGCTGCGATCCAGTGGCTTCGGGATGAGATGCGGCTGATTGATTCGGCGGCGGACTCTGAATATATGGCGCAGAAAGTGCCGGATACAAACGGCTGTTATGTGGTTCCTGCCTTTACCGGTCTTGGCGCTCCGTACTGGGATCAGTATGCACGAGGCACCATCGTCGGCATCACACGGGGCGTCAATAAGTGTCACATCATCCGGGCGACACTGGAGTCTTTGGCCTATCAGGTTCACGATGTCATCCGTGCCATGGAGGCGGACTCCGGTATCACACTGACTTCGCTCAAAGTGGACGGCGGGGCAAGTGCCAATGATTTTCTGATGCAGGTGCAGGCTGATTTTGATGCCGCTCCGGTGCGGCGTCCGGCATGTGTGGAGACGACGGCCATGGGTGCGGCTTATTTGGCAGGACTTGCGGCGGGCGTCTGGAAGAACACCGAAGAAATCCGGGCAAACTGGAAGATTGACCGGGAATTCACCCCGGCGCTTCCTGAGGAGAAGCGTCAGGAGAAGATGAAAGGCTGGAAGAAAGCAGTGCGCTATGCATTTGACTGGGCAAAAGAAGAATAGAGTGCATAGCCGAACTGTTACAATAAAATTGACGAAAAAAGTGAAAAATGATAGACAATTATGTACAAATATACTAAAATAGACGTATTGGATTAAGACGAATACGGAGGTAGGGATATGAAAGGAAATGTAATTGTAGGACAGTCCGGAGGACCGACAGCGGCGATCAATTCCAGTCTGGCCGGTGTCTATCGTACGGCAAAGGACAGAGGAGCAAAGAAAGTGTACGGAATGCTTCACGGGATTCAGGGACTGATGGAGGAGAAATATATTGATCTGTCAGAGCACATTACAAACGATCTGGATGCGGAGCTTTTAAAGAGGACTCCGGCGGCATACTTGGGGTCTTGCCGTTATAAACTGCCGGAGATCCATGAGAACCGGGAAGTGTATGAGAAGATTTTTGAGATTCTGGATAAGCTGGATATTGAGGCGTTTATCTATATCGGAGGCAATGACTCTATGGATACGATCAAAAAGCTTTCCGACTATGCGATTGTGATGGGATATCCGACCCGTTTTATCGGATGCCCGAAGACCATTGATAATGATCTGGCACTGACAGACCATACACCGGGATACGGAAGTGCGGCGAAATATATTGGAACATCTGTAAAAGAGATTATCCGCGACAGTTTTTGCCTTGAGTACAGCAAAGGACTGGTGACCATCGTGGAGATTATGGGAAGAAACGCAGGATGGCTTACCGGAGCGGCTGCCCTTGCAAAGGGAGAAGACTGTGCGGGACCGGACCTGATTTATCTTCCGGAGCTGACTTTTGATCTGGACAATTTCATGGAGCGGATCCGGGAGCTTCTGGCGAAGAAACCGTCTGTAGTGGTAGCAGTTTCCGAGGGAATTCATCTGGAAGACGGACGGTATGTCTGTGAGCTGGGTGCAAACGTGGACTTCGTAGATGCTTTTGGACATAAACAGTTGACCGGAACAGCAGCGTACCTTGCACACTATGTGGCCAATGAAATCGGATGCAAGACCCGTGCCATTGAGCTGAGTACCTTGCAGAGATCGGCATCCCACTGTGCGTCCAGAGTCGATATTCTGGAGGCGTCCCAGGTAGGAGGAGCGGCTGTGAAGGCAGCCGACGAGGGAGATAACGGAAAGATGGTCGTACTCAAGAGAATTTCCGACGATCCATATCAGTGCAGCACGGAAGTGAAGGATGTACATAAGATTGCAAACGACGAAAAGCTTGTTCCAAGAGAATGGGTCAATGCAGAAGGAACCTATGTGACAGATGAGTTTATTGCCTATATAAAACCACTGATCCAGGGAGACGTTTCTCCGGTTATGGTGGACGGAATTCCGAGACACCTGTATAAGCCAAGCCACTAGAATCATGAAAAATAGAAAGAGGGAATCAAAATTGAAGATCGGCGTGACAGGAGCAGATGGATTTTTGGGCAGCAGGATTCTCCGGTTCTACGCAAGAAAATATGAGATAAAGGGATATCATCATACGGACATGGATTTCACTGATCCTGAGGAGACGGAAACAATGCTGAAACGGGACTGCCCGGATATCCTGATTCATACGGCTGCTATCTCAGATGTGGGAGCCTGTGAGCAGAACCCGGAGCACTCAGAGCTGGTGAATGTGGACGGAGTCCGGAATCTGGCGGTTATCTGTCAGAAGATTGGTGCAAGATTCCTTTTTTGCAGCTCGGATCAGGTCTACACGGGAAACGGAGTGAAAGAGCCGCACCGGGAGGAAGAGGCGCTTTCCCCGCTCAATGTGTACGGAAGACAGAAAGTCCGTGCGGAAGAGGAGGCCATTCAGGTACATCCGGATACGGTGGCACTTCGGTTAAGCTGGATGTTTGCTGCTGACTTCCGGGAAGGAAAGGAACATGGGAATCTGATTCCCGCGATTTTACATGCTGTACGGTCAGGACAGCATGTAAAATACCCGGTTTGGGATTACCGCAGTATCACGGATGTGTGGGAAGTCGTAGCAAATCTGGAACAGATGTTTGATGCTCCTGCCGGCATTTACAATTTCGGTAGTGAAAATGACAAGAGCACCTATGAGGTGGTAAGCAACTTCCTGGAGAGCGCCGGAATCCCGAACTCGATGCTGGAAAGGAACGAAGAGGCATTCAGGGAATGTCCGAGAAACTTAAGAATGGAGACCGAAAAGGCAAAGTACCTGGGTGTTCACTTCCTGACGACTGAGGAAGCACTCAGAAAGCTTGGAGCTGAATTGGGATACGAAGGGAACGACCCTAAGAAGAAAAGAGAATAGAGAACGATAGCCCCCTGCGCCGGCAATGTATGATATTGTCGGATGACAGGGGGCGTTTTGTTTTGATAGGCTCATGTACTACTAACCCGTTTCCAAGCAAAATCAGATGGACGTTTTCCGAAAGCACAGGACAGCAGCAGCGACGTTGAAAACCGTGAGCAGTACCGTAATTACAATGGCTGGCAGGAAGTGACTGCAATCAGTAGTTCCGGTCAGAAGATCCATTTGTCCAAGAAGAAGGGTTGGAACATAATCGCTCACGGCCGGGAAAAACCCGGCAAAGTAGGAGATCCCGAAGCAAGCAGCACAGACCAGAAGAACTGCCGAAACTGACCGGCAGAAGACCGAAGCCCCGACGAGGACAGAGATCATCCACACTCCCAGAAGATAGAAGGCAAGCAGGGAGAACGCCTGGTTCTGAATGATGCTGTTGTCCCAGAAGTAGACGGTGTAGGCAAAGGTGATGCCAAAGCTGATCAGACACCCAAATGTCCAGGTCAGAAGCAGGGCAAAGTATTTCGGCAGCAGGATGTTGTGGCGTTTCAATCCTTTGGACAGAAGAATAATCAGTGTTCCATGCTGGTATTCTGAAGTCAGGATACCGCCGTATAAAATCAGAAAGACAAAAAGAATGATCTGCATATTTTTATAGTACTGTGTCCAGGAGGAGAGAGAAGTCACCTCCAGATTGCCGATCTGGATACCGGTCTCTGCCATATCGCCGGACACGAGATCCAAAAGCCACGGTGTCATCTTAGCAAAGGCCGGACTGAGCACGCCCACAAGGGTGAACAAAAGCAACATGACAACGAGACGATGGGTCTTTAACTGCTCAAAGAGTTCTTTTTTCATCATGGCACGGAGCTGTCTCATGTTCTACCACCTCCAAAAATAAATCTTCCAATGTCGGCTCCAGCTTTTCCAGCTTTTGCACTGGCACTTGTCTGGAGACAAGGTCAGCCATTACAGATGGCATGGTGATGTCAGCGCATTTCGGGAGTATGAGTGTGAGTGCGTCTGTCTGCAGGCTTTCCGGGTACTTCTTCAGGCAGGCCTCTGCATCAGAACGACGTTCAAATTCGATTTGGATTTTTTCCCCGTTGCGTTTCCGTTTGAGATTCTCCAGCGTCCCCTGGACGACGATGCTGCCGTCGTGCAGCAAGGCAACGTGGTCACAGATCCGCTCCACATCTGATAACACGTGGGTGGAGAAAAGCACCGTCGTCTCCTCAGTGACAGAAGAGAGAATATCCAGTATCTCCTTTCGACCTACCGGATCGAGAGCCGAAGTCGGCTCGTCGCAGATCAGAAGCTTTGGGGCGTTCAAAAGAGCCTGGGCGATACCAAGCCGCTGTTTCATCCCACGGGAGTAGGTGTGGATATGTTTCTTACTGTCTGTAAGACCTACAAGATCCAGAAGATCCAGGATGCGCCGTCTGACATCTGAGGACTGCATACCGGTGATCTCACCGCACAGCGTCAGATACTGAGAGGCAGTCATAAAGCCATAATATTCCGGAACATCCGGAAGATAGCCAATATAACGGTTCGTCTGGTTTTCGCCAAAAGATACCCGTTCACCGTTGACTTGGATTTCGCCATGGTCCGGCTTTAGAAGCCCTACAATCATCCGCATGGTTGTCGTCTTCCCGGCACCATTTTTCCCAATAAAGCCAAAGACAGAATGCGCTGGAACGGACAGATGAAGATGATCAATTACTGTGCGGGAACCGAAAGATTTTGTGAGATCTCGGATTGATAAAATATCCATGCTTATTCGTCCTCCTTCCCGAATACAAAGTACAGCACGGGTCCGATGAACTGCATCCCGACAATAGCAATGATACACCACATCAGCCGGGTACCGCGTTTATAATGCGTGTGTGTGAAGATATGCCATAAGGTATAAAAGAGCAATACTAGTTCCACAATGGCAAGTGGAATGAAAAAAGGCAGCATTTCCTGTAAACTCATTCAATCATCTCCTTTAATTGATTCTGAAGTCTCCGAAACGTGTTGTCATCTTTTAGTTTTTCAAAAAGCGGATGGGACAGGGAAGCAGCAATGTCTTTTACGAATGTTTTTCTCGCCCGGGGAGAGACAGAGCCGTTTGCAAGCTGTTCGATCCAGTGATCAATCCGGTTAAAGTAGCGGTCACCATGAAGGCGATACTCTTCGTCTGACAAAAGCGTGCGGATTCCGTCCAGGTATTTCCGGGTATGGGTAAGAGCGGCATCGGGATCGTCAAACTGCAGATATCCAAGCGCTGCCTGGTACTCAAAAACGGAGACAGCATTGGCATTGAGTTTTACAAGCTGATAGCTGTCGATCAAAGACTCCACCCGCTCCACCGTCATGTCAAAAGCATTCTGATCACTTGCCGCCACGGTTAGATACTTAGCGGAAAGCTCTACCAGGGAGAACAGATTCAGATACATCGTGATCTGGGCAAAGTCACATGCCTTTTCCCTGTCTCCGTTCATCAAATAGGCGGAGACGAGGACGCTGTCACTTTCTCTGGAAAGTGTTCTGGGATCAGAGTCCGCTTCCAGTATCTGGAGCGCTTCCTTATATTGTCCTCCACCCATGAGAATGAGCGCTTTTAGAATCAAGGTATCCTTGCACAGATTGAGATCTGCACAGTGTGCGATGATATGGTCGCACAAATCGCTCATATAATGTAAAAGCTCTGTCTGTAATTTTTGTGTTTTGGCAAGTAAATAATGATTCAGCAAAAGGACACACATCTGAAAGACAAGGGGATAACAAGAATAATAGTGCTTCACAGTAGTCCGGATGTCCTCTACCGTTTTATCAAAATCTGATACGGCAAAGGAATTGGAATAGTCCAGATACAGCTTCTGGATCTGATCCTTGGAAAGCTGAGGCAGGTATCCAAGCAGTTCATCGATGGTAACACCGAAAAACGTGGCGAGAACCGGAATCGTTTGGAGATCCGGTTTGCTGATATTCTTCTCCCATTTAGAGACAGAGCCTTTTGTGACGCCAATATAGTCCGCCAGCTCCTCCTGCGTAATTTTGCGCTCATGGCGAAGCCGGATTAAGTTTTCCGCAATCCGCAATTCATGCATTGTTTTCACCTCCTACTATGATTATAAGAGAGAGACTGGGAAGATTCAATGGAATTGAACGACACTTTAAGAAGAAAAGTTTACCAATAAGAAACTTTTTGAATTTGGTAAGCGGAGTAAATGGAAATCGGATCTGACTGAAATGTAGAGAAAATCCCACTGGCTTTTAAGAGCCAGGGGGATCAGTTTCTTTCGTATATAATGAAAGTAATTATGAAAATGCTCATAGACAGGGAGGATGCCGGGTGACCATCGGCTGATCCCCGGCATTTATTATGAAAAAGTTTATTCAAAAAGTATTTACTTGACAGCGTATTTATCAAATCTGTTTCGTGTTCCTTTTGATGATTTTAGTATACCCACAATTCGTGAAAAAATAGTGTTCTACAAATGAAACTTTCAATAACAAAAAATGAACAAAATATGAATACTAAGTTCGCGTTGTTCAGGTTGTACATTTATTTGCCGTTTCGGAAAGCGAAATATGGCAGACCGTCTTTCTGTGGCACTTCCACCTGTCCCTGGATGAGCGGACGGGCATAGTTGAGGAAGGCTTCTGTCACATCGGAACCGTCTGGGGTGATCCAGTCTGCCGGTACGGTCTTTTCCTCGTTGCAGATCTTTGTGACATCGGCGGTTCCAGGTGTCATCTCATAAGAGTCTCCTTCTTTCCGCTCAAATGTAATCATCACTCCTGTCGCTCCTTCCATTGCACGCTCTACGCCGTAGGAACCTGCAAGAATGGCCTCCTGAAGATCTGTCCGGGACAGACAGGCAGAAGAGCAGCGTTGAGAAACATTGAGTTCCACGGAGCGCACTTTGATGCCGAGTGTTTCTTTTACGAGGTTTTCCAGGTATTTACCGGATCCGGTCAGCATTTTGTGACCAAAGGTATCGGTACCTACATCATTTGCATACTCGCAAATGAATGTTCCGGTATTGTCGTGGATTCCTTCAGAGATACATACAACAAGATTCGTGGTGGTCTCCAGTGCCCTTCGTACCTGTGCAAGGAAGGTTTCCGGATGAAAGGCAGTCTCCGGCAGATAAATCAGCACCGGATTGTCACCCTTAAACATTCGTGCCAGGGCGGATGCCGCGGTGAGCCATCCGGCATGACGGCCCATGATTTCAACGATGGTGACGGACGGTTTGTTGTCATAGACGGATGCGTCGACGGCAATCTCGCGGACGGTAGAAGCTACATACTTGGCGGCGCTTCCAAAGCCAGGGGTGTGATCTGTCATTACCAGGTCATTATCGATGGTCTTTGGGATTCCGATAAAGCGGATCGGGCTTTCATGCTGCGCGGCGTAGCGGGAGAGCTTGCTGACTGTGTCCATAGAGTCATTACCTCCGATATAAAAGACGGCCTCGATTTCGTGCTCTTCAAATCTGGTGAAAAGTTCCGGATACACCGGATCCGCCAGATCCTCCGGAAGCTTATAGCGGCAGGATCCAAGGTAAGCCCCCGGGGTCGTCTTTACAAGCGGAAAGGTTCCGTCTTTTATCAGCGTCTGCATGTCCATCATCTGTCCGTGCAGGAATCCTTCGATTCCATTTACCATGCCGTAGACATGATCGATCTGCGGCATCTCAAAGCCTTTTGTTATAACGCCGTAGAGACTTCCGTTGATTACGGCCGTTGGCCCGCCGGACTGTCCTACCAGGATATTTTTACTCATGATTCAGTTCCTCCAGTTGATTCGAGTTTGCTTTTAGTATAACGAAAAAAGAAACGATGCACAATAGAAGAAATGGAGGACTTGAAAAATATGCTTGGAAAATCAGAGAAAAGCGATTATACTGTAAACAGTAACTGCAAACGCAGGAACGGGGGAAAACAATGAAGTATATTACATTTGCAATACCATGTTATAATTCACAAGATTATATGGAGCGGGCAGTCGAGTCCGTACTCAAAGGAGGAAAGGACGTCGAGATCATCATTGTCAATGATGGATCCAAGGACGGGACTGAGGAGATCGGGAAACGCTACGAGCGGGAATACCCGGATATTGTGCGGGTGATCAGCCAGGAGAACGGCGGACACGGTGAAGCGGTCAATACCGGACTTCTCCATGCTACAGGGAAATATTTTAAGGTGGTGGACAGTGACGATTGGCTGGATGAGGAGGCTCTGATTCAGGTTTTAAACCAAATGAAATCTTTCGAGGAGAAGGATGAAGAAGTCGATATGTTCATCTCCAACTATGTCTATGAGAAAGTAGGGGCAGGACACAAGAAGGTGATTCACTACAGAAACTGTCTGCCGCAGGAGCGGATTTTCGGCTGGAATGATCTGGGACATTTCCGAGTGGATCAGTATATTCTGATGCATTCTGTTATCTACCGGACGGAGCTTTTAAAGCTTTGTCAGCTCCGGCTGCCAAAACATACATTTTATGTGGATAACATTTATGTTTACTATCCGCTGCCTCATGTCAGCACGATCTATTATCTGGACGTGAACCTGTACCGGTATTATATCGGAAGGGACGACCAATCGGTCAACGAGAAGAATATGATCAAGCGGATTGATCAGCAGCTTTTTGTGAATAAGACGATGATTGAGATGTATGAGATGCGGATGATTCCAAACAAGAAGCTGAGAAACTATATGATAAAATATCTGGCGATTATGATGACGGTTTCTTCCATCATCTGTATTCGTTCCAAGAAAGAGGAAAATCTGGAAAAGAAAAAGGAACTCTGGATCTACCTCAAGAAGAAGGATTACCGGACGTACTTCAAGATTCGTTATGGCATCCTTGGACAGACGATGAACTTACCGGGTAAGCCGGGAAGAAAGATCTCGTCCATGGGATACTCCGTGATGAGGCGGATTATCGGATTTAACTAAATATGAATAAAAGAACGGCCATGGTGCATACTACTCAATAAAAGATTGAGAAAGAGAGGTATGCACCATGGCCGTTGAATTTGCACAGAGCCAGACAAAAGAGAACCTGATGAGAGCCTTTGCAGGGGAAAGTCAGGCGAGAAACCGTTACACAATCGCGGCAGAGGAAGCCTGTCGGAAAGGGTTTTACGCACTTAGAGAGGTTTTCCTCTTTACAGCGGATCAGGAGAGAGCTCATGCCGCAAGATTTTATGAGCTCCTGAAATCGGAAGCGGGTTGTACCATCCAGATCGACGGAGGATACCCGGTGGACCAGTCAGAGAGTCTGGTGGAGCTTTTAAAGATGGCAGCCCACAATGAGGAGGAAGAGCATAAGGATGTGTACCCGGCTTTTGCGAAGATTGCTGAGGAGGAAGGATTTTCTGAGGCGGCTTATGCCTTTTCCCAGATTGCAAAGATCGAGAGAATCCACGGGGAACGCTTCGCAAAACTTGCACAGATGCTTCAGCAGGAGACGTACTATGAACAGGAAGCCGGCGGAGAGTGGATGTGTCTGAACTGCGGATATATCTTTAAAGGCGCGAAGGTGCCTCCGGTCTGTCCGGTGTGCCGCCACGAGAGGGGCTATTTCATCCCGGCCTGTATGGCACCGTATCTTGGATTTTCTAATTGTAACTAAGGGAAAGAAAGGGGAATGAGATGGCAAGCCAGAAAATCGAAAATGTGCTGAATCTGGCACTGGACGCAACACAGGAGGAGCGGCTTCGCTCCGGCAATCTCGAGGTGGGGTACGATGAGGCGGACAATACATGGGATGTCATTATCCTGTATTCCGGGACACTGGATTCGGTGGACCGGATTGCGATGGATGTCATCCCACTGTTGAAAAATTTTGCGGTCGTAAGGATACGGGAGGAAGATCTGGAAGAATTGGCTTCGTTAGAGGAAGTCATCTATATCGAAAAACCGAAGAGACTGTTTTTTGAGGTAGCAAACGGAAGAAGGGTGTCTTGCATCGACGCGGTGCAGACACCACGTTTGCGTCTGACGGGGAAGGGCGTGCTGATCGGGATCATTGATTCTGGCATTGAATATTCCAATGCGGATTTTCAAAACGAGGACGGAACGACGAGAATTCGTTTCCTATGGGATCAGACGGTGGAGGGCAGCCCGCCTGCCGGATACCGGAACGGGACAGAGTTTTCGGCGGAAGAGATCAACGAAGCGCTCCGACAGCCCAACCGGACGATGCAGCTACAAAGGGTGCCAAGCCTTGATACCTCAGGACACGGAACCGCCGTGGCAGGGGTGGCAGCGGGAAATGGCAGAAACAGCAAAGGGCAGTACCGGGGTGTGGCGCCGGATGGGGAACTGATCGTCGTCAAACTGGGAAATCCGGGCGGCATTGGTTTCCCTAGGACGGCGGAGCTGATGCAGGCGGTGGACTATATCGTAAAGAAAGCAGAGGAACTTCGGATGCCGGTGTCCATTAATATCAGTTTCGGAAATACATACGGATCTCATAATGGCACCTCCCTGCCGGAGCGGTTTCTGGACGCGGCGGCAGAGACGGGTCGAACACTCATCAGCGTAGGAACGGGAAACGAGGGAGCTGAGGCTGGTCATGCGTCGGGGTTTCTAAGAGAGGGAGAGGAGCGGAACATTCCTTTGGCGGTGCAGGAGCGGCAGGGGGCGTTTAGCCTTCAGATCTGGACGGATTATACAGATGTCATTGGAGTGGCCCTTCAGACTCCTTCCGGGGAGAGAGTCGGTCCCATCCGGGAAGTGATGGGGACGCAGCGGTTCCGGGTCGGGAAAACAGAGCTTCTTCTTTACTATGGGGAGCCAAGTCCATACAGTGGACTCAATGAGATTTACATGGAGTTTCTGCCGGCGGATGATTATGTCAACAGTGGGGAGTGGAATATTATCCTGATTCCGGAACAGATTGTCACCGGACAGTACGAGATGTGGCTTCCGGTGAGCTATGTCCTCAATGAAGGTACAGCCTTCTTCTATCCGACGGAGGAGCGGACGCTCACCATCCCTTCTACTTCCTCCCGGGTGTTGACTGTAGGGGCTTACGATGCCACAGCCATGACATATGCGGATTTCTCCGGACGGGGGAAAGAAAACAAGGACAATCAGAAACCCGATCTTGCCGCGCCCGGAGTCAATGTCATCTCCGTCCAGGGACAGGGCGGGTACGCTGCTTTTACAGGAACCTCCTTTGCCACACCATTTGCGGCAGGCGGAGCGGCTCTTTTGATGGAATGGGGAATGATAGAAAAAAACGATCCGTTTTTATATGGAGAGAAGGCTAAAGCATACTTAAGAAGGGGGGCGAGACAGCTTCCGGGCTTTGAAGTCTGGCCTAACAATCAGCTCGGATACGGGGCGCTTTGTGTGCGGGACAGCATCCCGGAGACAAGGCTTTCGTGATTGTAAACACTTTTTGCCAGGTGTTTTTAAGCATAATGCATAAAAAGTTCTCTGATAAGAAAAAAATATTATCTGTTTTGATACCTCCTGTAGGATTTTGAAACTCATAGGTTATATTTATAACCAGAAAGAAAAAGAGGACGAAAATCTATAAGACGCAGTTAAAGGAGGAAACAATATGATCACTATCTTGTCAGGAGTTGGGATGCTTCTGCTTACGCTGGCAATCTTCTCCCTTTTCAGTATGAAAATGCCAAAAGGATCTCTTGCAATGAGCGGAATGGCAAACGCAGCGGTGGCAACATTCCTTGTGGAGGCTATTCATAAGTATATTTCAGGAGACCTGTTTGGAATTTCCTTTTTCAGAACCGTAGGTGAAAACGCAGGAGGCTTTGGCGGCGTGGCTGCAGCGATTGCGGTGCCGCTCAGCATGGGTACAAATCCAGTTCTGGCCATTGCGTCAGGCGTTGTATTAGGACAGTTCGGAATTTTGCCTGGATTTATCGCGGGATATGTAGTCGGATTGATTTCTCAGGTAATTGAGAAATACCTCCCGGAGGGCGTTGATGTGATCGCAGGAGCCCTGATTGTAGCTCCGCTTTCTCTGGCAGTGGCGACAGCGGCTGATCCGCTTGTGAATATGACACTTGCAAAGATCGGCGGCACGATTACAGCGGCGGCAGAGCAATCTCCGCTTGTTATGGGATTCCTGCTTGGAGGAATTATGAAGATGATTTGTACCTCCCCGCTCAGTTCCATGGCGCTGACAGCGATGATCGGGCTGGACGGGCTGGCGATGGGAATCGCGGCGATCGCTTGTGTGGGTGGATCCTTCACAAACGGTATCGTATTCCACCGTCTGAAACTTGGAGATAAGAGTAATGTCATTGCGGTTATGATGGAGCCTCTGACACAGGCACCGATCATCACGGCAAATCCGATTCCGATTTACGGTTCCAATTTCTTTGGAGGAGGGCTGGCCGGAGTGTCGGCGGCGGTATTCCACATCATCAATAATGCACCAGGTACAGCGTCACCGATTCCGGGACTTTTGGCTCCATTTGCATTTAACAACCCGATGAATGTTGTATTGGCAGTCGTATTTGCCGCAATCGGCGGAACCCTTGCAGGACTTGTGGGAAGCCAGATTTTCAAGAAACATTACGAAAAGAAAGCAGCAGGAAGAGAAAACAGCCAGATGGCAGAAGTTGCGATGGCTGATTCATAGAATAGAAGAAAGCCTCTGGACGGGATATCGATCCCGGGCCAGAGGCTTTTTCGGAAGCACAGTTATACATTTTCACAGTAGCTCAAAAGAGCGTTAAGAAAGCTGCGGATCTTTACATTCCCGTGCTTGTCCGATTTCCTGCGAATATAATCCATCTCCCGTCTTACCTGTTCAAAGTTGTATAAAGTATTGGAAAATTCTGTAAACACGTCGTTGGAATAGTCTTCCAGTCCCAGGTGCGCCAGATTGACAAGTCCGGTGGATGCCGCTCTCCGGATTCTTTGCTCTACGGATTTAGGATTCTCGCTGAACTGGGATAAAAGACGGCCGAGCGTTTGCTGCTCCAGCGTCTCCGACCGGTCGTGCAGCCAAGTAATTAAAGTGATGATGTCCTTGCTTCCAAGCTCCCCGATGATCCCCAGTTTTTGTAGTACGTTTGTAAGCCGGCTCTGAAAATTTTCGGACTGGGGGGAGGGATTATCTGATTGCCTGCCGTTTTCCGAAAACTCCGTCTCAAAAAGGCTCTGTACTTTACCAATGGTGCGGTGCATGGACAGTGTTTTAAGGACATTGCGGATTACAGATTCCACCTCAATCGCATTTAACGGCTTCTGGATGAAGAATTCGATCCCCGACTCGTACGCTTTAGCGATCAGATCCTTGGAAGCAACCTGGGATAACATGATGCAGGCGGATTCCGGAGAAATCTTCCGTGCCTTTTCCACAAAGCTGATTCCATCCATATCCGGCATGAGAAGATCCACGATGATAATATCCGGATGGAGGGCAGCTACATCTTCCAGGGCATCATCCCCGTTTCCGGAGGAGCCGCAACATTCGCCCAGATTCCGTTCTGTCACCAGGATTTTCAGTATGGTCCTTATATTTTTATCGTCGTCTACAAAGTAAAATTTCATTCTGAACCCTCCAATGTTTCTTTTGGCAGCCGGATAGTAAAACAGGTCCTCCCCGGACAGGACTCTGCCTGGATACTCCCGCCAAGCTTTTCTTCTACAATTCCTTTTACGATATTCAGTCCCAGTCCCCGGCTGATCTCCCCGGTCTCGTAATTGATCTTTGTGGAATATCCGGCGTCAAAGATCTGTGGGAGAGACTCCGGGGCAATGCCAGGTCCCTGATCCACAACAGAACAGCGGATCTCATGTGCCGTTTCCTCCACATTGACGGAGATAGAAACTTCCGTCTCCTTTGTAGCCTCCACCGCATTCATAAACAGATTACGGAAGACGGAAAGAAGCTCGTATACGTGGGCTGTACGAAACGTACAGGAACCATTGAGTCGGAATGTAAGCGTCTTGTTCAGAGAGGCCGCAAACTGTTTAACTGGTGTCTGTAACAGGGTAAAGAGCTCGTCAAACTCCAGAAAGCGGCTGCCGTCCTCAGTCAGAAGTGCCTCTGAAAGTCCCCGCAGAATCAAGTAGTATTCTTTCTTGATTTCGTGAATATCATTTGCGATGATCAGTGCATCCTTCGCGGCGTCCTTTGTACCGGAATCCAAGCGGAGACGCTCGAAGAGCTGGTACGCGGAATGCATCGTCGACTCCACGAGGGACGTATTTTTCTCCATCCAGATGACCTCTTCCTGGAGTCTCGCCGTCAGAAGCGAAAGATGCCGATAGTAATCCTGCTGCTCTTTTTTTAGGAGGACGACATGATACCTGCGGAATACCGTTACAAAAATCAGGATCAGGGCCGTCCGGAAAAGTGCGGCGATGATAATTCCCGATTGCGAAGATGCCGAAAATGCATTAATATTAAGACGAAGCATCAGTTCCCCAAAGTTCGCCGCATAGTCGCAGAAAAGCAGGGCGATCGTGTCCAACAGGATGGAGGACTTCCGCATCCTGACGAGGTAGAGCGTCAGGAGCACTCCGTAGAACAGGTAAAAAAACAGCTCCGGAATGGAGGAAACAAAGGCGTCCCCCAGGGAAGTCCCGTTAAAACTTCCGTAAAAAGTACGGGAGAGCAGGACAAAGATGCCGGATATGGCAGACACCGGGATCACCGGAAAGTCCTGTGCAAGCATGGAAAAGGACGCCAGAAAAACAATCCCCAGAGAAACACTGAACTCAGGCGAAAAGATATTAATATGAAACTGGGCTGCCGCCGCGGTAATCAGACTGTAAAATACGGCGTGCAGAAAAAGATCAAAGCGGTTCCGAGATTTCATAGGTCTGTTATCCTCCGTAAAATCTTCGGTCTCAAACAAGTGAAACTTAGATTAGGGTATTTTTGTGGATGTCTGAATTATTATAAAACATTTTATCATAAAAAAGGAGAAAAAAACATGGTGAAACGGGAAGATTTATATGGAATTGCATATTATAAAAAGTCAGCCTATTATGGAAGCGCGAAACCGGACATCCGGTTTCGGATTGCACTGGATATGGAGAAAGGGAAACTGGAGGCTGCTGTCTGGAAAGAACCGTACTGCTATGATGTGACGCCGGAAGAAGAGATTGAGCGAAAAGAATTTCCGGCGGACGATGAGGGACTCTGCCAGATTACAGACTGGATTAACGAAAAGGCGAAATAGAGAATCCGGAAGAGGAAAGCAATTCGAGCTTCCCATTTGGAAAAGCCGTGTTATAGTAGAAAGCGTGTGAAACAAAAGAAAAAGGAAGGTTGAGAGATGGCTGAGAAAACAGGGGTCATTCATGGCAGATTCCAGTGTCTGCATTTGAAACATATGGAGTATCTGATGGCGGCAAAAAATCAGTGCAAAAGACTGATTATCGGGATTTCTAATCCGGATGCAGGATTTATCCGGGTGAATCTTCACGACAAAAACCGTTCCAAACCGGAGAACAATCCATTCACTTATTTTGAACGCTACGAGATGATTCGACTTGCCATGCTGGAGTTTGGCGTGCCGAGAGAGCAGTTTGAGATTGTCCCATTCCCGATCAATACACCGGAGCTCATTTTTCAGTATGCGCCAAGGGATGCAGTGTACTACATGAGCATTTGCGATGATTGGGGGGAGGATAAGTACCGGACACTAACCGGACTTGGCGTGCAGGTGGAAGTGCTGTGGAACCGTCCGACTGAGGAGAAGGGAACGACAGCCACGGAAGTAAGACATCTGATCATAGATGGAAAGCGGTGGGATCACCTTGTTCCGAAAAGTGTGTACCGTTATATTACAGAACATCATCTGGATGAAAGGATCCTTCAGATCGCAAAGGAAGCCGGAAAAACAAAATGAGGCTACAGTCATCAGAGAAAATAAAGGGGGAGACTCCTCTCCAACCTCTCAGACTTTAGAAACGTCTGGGATGCTTGCAGGGAAGTCTCCCTCCTGTCATGTTTCTAAACAGCGATACCGATCACACGGCTTAGCGGATGATGGTTCCGGTCCGGCCTTTCAGTGCGTCACGAAGCGCCTCCTGACAGGTAATGTAAGCCAAGCGGCCTTCGCCCTTTTCGATGAAGGAGACGGACGCACGGAACTTCGGCAGCATATTGTAGACGCCAAAATGTCCCTCCTCCATATACTGCTTTGCCTGGGAGACGGAGATCTCACCAAGCTGTTTTTCTTTGTCTGTACCACGGTTAATGAAGACTTTCTCCACACTTGTCAGGATAATCAGTGCGTCGGCATTCAGCTCCTCTGCAAGTTTCCCTGCCGTCAGGTCTTTCTCAATGACAGCGCTGGCGCCTTTGAGACGGTGATCCTGCTCAAGGACCGGAATTCCTCCGCCTCCACAGGCGATGACAACCTGATCCGCATCGGAAAGGGTCCGGATCGCGTCAAGCTCTACGATCTTCACCGGATTCGGTGCGGAAACGACACGACGAAACCCCTTTCCAGGCTCCTCCACCACATAGTTGCCTTTTTTTCGCTCTGCTGCAGCGTCTTCTGCGGACATATAACGTCCCAGAACTTTTGTTGGGGTGTAAAATGCCTCGTCGTACGGATCTACCGTTACCTGGGTCAGAATCGTACTGACGGTACGGTAAATTCCCCGTGTAAGAAGTTCCTCCCGGATCGCATTTTGAAGATCAAATCCGACGTAGCCTTGTGTCATTGCCGAGCAGACAGACATCGGAGCTGGAGTATAGTCTGGATGGTTCTTGCCGAATTCATTCATAGCAGTGTGAATCATACCAAGCTGTGGCGCGTTACTGTGTGTAATGACAACCTGATAGCCGTCCTGTACAAGATCCGCAATGGATTTTACTGTCTTGCGGACCGCAATCTGCTGCTCCGGGAGCGTCGTTCCGAGGGCTCGGTGTCCTAATGCTACAACCACTTTTTTTTTCATACGCATTACCTCTATTTCTCTTTGTAGTTTCGTGTCCATGATACAAAAATTATATAATTTTTCCAGGGAAAATGCAACCGTCATTCGGCTGCAACACCCATGTTTTCTGGAAAAATAAAATAGTTAGAAAATTGTATAAAATACCATATATAGTAGAATAATAAAAAAATCACAAGATATGGTAGAAATTATGGATCACCTCTGCTATAATTGGGATTGTCGCCGGGGACCAAGAACAGAAGTCCCGGGCAAATTCAGGGAAAACAGTGAGGTATGATATATGAAAGTAATAAAGAGAGACGGACGGGAGGCTGAGTACGACAGAAATAAGATCGTCCATGCAATACAGAAAGCGAATAATGAAGTCGAAAAGGAGGACAAGATCTCCGAGGAGAAGATTTATGATATCGTAGCTTCCATTGAGAACCGGAAGCTTGCCAGTATGGCTGTGGAGGATATCCAGGATATCATCGAGCAGAAGCTGATGGAGGAGGGCAAATATCATCTTGCCAAGAAATACATCATCTACCGCTATACGAGAGCGATGGTGCGGAAATCCAACACCACGGACGATTCCATTCTGCGTCTGATCCGGGGCGAGAATTCCGAATTAAAAACAGAGAATTCTAATAAGAATTCCACCCTTGCTTCCACACAGCGTGACTATATTGCAGGGGAAGTGTCTAAAGACCTGACAAAGAGAGTGCTTCTGCCAGAGAAGATTGTAAAAGCGCACGAGGAAGGTGTCATTCATTTTCACGATATGGACTATTTCCTCCAGCCGATTTTCAACTGCTGTCTTGTAAATATCGGAGATATGCTGGATAACGGCACTGTGATGAATGGCAAGCTCATCGAGTCTCCGAAGAGCTTTCATGTGGCATGTACTGTAATGACACAGATCATTGCGTCAGTAGCCAGCAGCCAGTACGGAGGGCAGTCCGTGGATATCCGTCATCTGGGCAAATATCTGCACAGAAGCCACGAGAAATATATGAAGAAATACAGGGAGAAATATACAGGAGTCCTTTCTGAAGAGTTGATGGAGCAGCTTGCGGACGACAGACTTCAGGACGAGCTGAGATCCGGTGTACAGACGATCCAGTATCAGATCAATACCCTGATGACGACAAACGGACAGTCGCCGTTTGTAACCCTGTTCCTAAACCCGGACAAATCTCATCCGTACGCAAAGGAAAACGCGATGATTATTCAGGAAATCCTGCGCCAGCGGATCGAAGGAATCAAGAATGAGGCAGGAGTTTATGTAACACCGGCGTTCCCGAAGCTTGTCTATGTCTTAAATGAGGACAATAATTTAAGTGGTGGGGTATATGACGACCTGACCAGACTGGCTGTAAAGTGTTCTGCAAAACGGATGTATCCGGACTATATTTCCGCCAAGAAGATGAAAGAGAACTACGAAGGCAATGTCTTCTCGCCGATGGGGTGCCGTTCCTTCCTCTCCCCTTGGAAAGATGAGAATGGAAATTATAAGTGGGAAGGCCGTTTCAACCAAGGCGTGGTCAGTCTTAATCTTCCGCAGATCGGGATTTTGGCAGAAGGAGATATGGAAAGATTCTGGCAGATTCTCGACGAGAGACTGTCCATTTGCTTTGAGGCATTGATGTGCCGTCACAAGGCGCTGGAGGGAACAAGCTCCGATGTGAGCCCGGTTCACTGGCAGTATGGCGCTATCGCCCGCCTTGGAAAAGGCGAGAAGATTGACAAATATCTGCACGGTGGGTACTCTACCCTGAGCCTAGGTTATATCGGACTTTACGAAGTGACGAAGCTGATGACAGGAGAGAGTCAGACGACGGAGGAAGGACAGAAGTTTGCTCTCAAGCTGATGCGGAGACTCCGTACCGCAACCGATACATGGAAAGAGACGACAGGACTTGGATTCGGTCTTTACGGTACTCCGGCAGAGAGCCTGTGCTACCGCTTTGCGGAAATCGATCAGAAGAAATTCGGAAGCATTACAGATGTGACAGATAAAGGATATTACACCAATTCCTACCATGTGGATGTGAGGGAGAAGATTGACGCCTTTGATAAATTTACTTTTGAGAGTCAGTTTCAGACGATCAGCACCGGAGGATGCATCTCCTATGTGGAGATCCCGAATCTCAACAAGAATCTGGAGGCAGTAGCTGAGGTTGTGAAATTTATCTACGATAATATTCAGTATGCAGAGTTCAACACGAAGTCCGATTACTGTCAGGAATGTGGCTATGACGGTGAGATTATGATTAACGATGAGTTCGAGTGGGAATGTCCGGTCTGCCACAATAAGGATCAGGCGAAGATGAATGTTACAAGAAGAACATGCGGATATCTCGGAGAGAACTTCTGGAATCCGGGAAAGACAAAAGAGATCAAAAGCAGAGTGATGCATTTGTAGGTAAAGGAGCTTTGGAACGATGTATTATGCGGATATGAAACGGTGGGATGTGGCAAACGGTCCGGGTGTACGGGTATCGCTCTTTGTGAGCGGATGCACACACCACTGTAAAGGATGCTTTAATAAGGAGGCGTGGGACTTCTGTTATGGGAAGCCATTTACAGAACAGACAGAGGATGAGATTCTGCGAGAGCTGGAAAAAAGCTATTATCACGGATTTACCCTGCTTGGCGGGGAGCCGTTTGAATATGAAAATCAGAAAGCTCTGGCTCCGTTTTTGAAGCGGGTGCGGGAGAAATTCCCGGATCTTTCGATCTGGTGCTATTCCGGGTACGTCTTCGATAAAGAGATCCTCGCGCAGATGTTTCCAAAGTGGAATGAGACCAGGAAAATGCTTGACTGCATTGATGTTCTGGTGGATGGAAGATTTGTAGAGGAGCAAAAGCAGGTAGATCTGCTCTTTCGTGGTTCCGCCAATCAACGACTGATCGATGTAAAGAAGTCGATGGAGACAGGAGACGTCGTGCTGTGGGAACAGCCGGAATACGTCCACGTGGAAGTCAAAGAGAATCCAAATGAGGTGGGGATTCCACCGGAAACAAGCGGGAAATAACCGGAGAATAAACAATAGAGGACTTATCTTCCGATAGCCTTGCCGTTATTTTGATCATACAGAATTTGTAACAAAAGCACTTACAGAAATGTGAGTGCTCAGACTGTAGACAAAACGGTTCGCGATGTCATGTCCGCGAACCGTTTTTTTACCCATTTCCAGTTTTCAAATTTAAATTTTATGCTGGAAAAGAAAAATTGCAATGATGAAGAGCGGTATTTCGCTCCCCATTTTATCCGCCATTTCCAAATTGCCAGTTTCTTTAGATTCATGCAGCCAAATAAGAGGTTAAGCTCCATTTTGATCTTAGCCAGACCTCTGTACTGAGTGTATCTCATTCCGTGTTTTCCTTTGCATCTGCAAAGACTCTCTCTATGGTTTCCTTGCGTTGTTTGTATCGTTCTTTCATTCCGATTGTATGACGGATTTCTTCGACCTGCTCCATGTAGTTTTCCCATACATGACGCGTAATTACTTTTACGGAATCTTTACTGTTTGTGCAACGATCCCGGTGAGGACAGCTTTGGCAAATTAGCCAGTCACTTTTATACTCCCGATATCCTTCACGGTTCGTTGTGGTGTAATGAAGCTCTTTGTGATTCGGGCATAGATAGCAGTCAAAGAATTCATCGTATACAAAATCATATTTTTTGAAAAAACCAGCTTGAGTCATAGGTCTTTTGTACGGCATGACCGGAGTCTTTCCATCTTTTATCAGCTGGCGGGCGATTGACGGTATCTTATATCCAGCATCCATTATGTAGTATATCCCATATTTCCAATTCTGCCTTAATCGTCGGTATAAATGCCAGAACGACACACTGTCATGGACATTCCCCGCAGTCACTTCAAAATCCAAAACATAATTATTCTTGTCACAACAGGTGTTGGCAGCATAGGCAAAGACCTGCTTATGCTCACCTTTATGGAACCAGCCGCTGTCAGGGTCCGTGGTGCTGACCTTCTGTGTGATCATTTCCGGTTCCTTTTCTTTTTCTTTCAGTGGCTTCTTTCCGTGTTCCTGACGATCCCTTTTGATTTCTTCCTGCAGTTCTTTCTCATAACTGCGTGCTTCTTTTCGGATAACCTCATTACGATATTTATGCGAATTGGCACTGGCTTTGATGTGAGTGCCGTCAATAAACAGGCTTTCTGTATCAAGAAAATCATTTGCTGCAACCTCGGACAGTATCTTTGAGAAGATTTTCTCAAACAAATCCGTGTCTTTGAAACGTCTGGAATAGTTTTTGCCAAAGGTGGAGAAATGAGGGATTTCCTCATGCATTCCATAGCCCAGATACCACCTGTAAGCAAAATTTACTTCAATTTCACGGATTGTTTTGCGCATGGAAGGGATTCCGAAAATGTACTGGATCATGGCAATTTTAATCAATACAACCGGATCGATACTTTCACGTCCAAAATCACTGTATAACTCTTTCACTTCCTCATATATAAAACTCATGTCAATTGCTTCATCCAGCTTCCGTACCAGATGGTTTCCAGGTACAAGATCCTCCAGACTTGCGATTTCCATCTGTGTTCTTTCTGCGTTATCTTTTTTCCCCATCATAAAGAAAAACCTGCCTTTCCTGATGATTCTATTATACCATCTGGAAAGGCCAGGTTAAACTGAAAATAGACAACCGCCTCCAAAAAGAGGGCGATTGTCTACAGTCTGAGCACTTAAAGAAATGTGAGTGCTTTTTTCATGGAAGCAGACAAGAAAATGAAAAAGGCAAATTACGGGATTACAGACAGTCGATAATAAAAAAATCGCAGAGTTTGTTACTCTGCGAAAAATTTTTAAATGTAAAATAATAAATGAAATCTTTTCTTAAGATTACCATTCATCATTATAGCACAACAAGTAAAAAAAGCAATCGGATTGTACAGGATCCAGCAAGAAAATCTTGTCAAATTCATTGTCCACATATCTATCATTATAAAAAAATTTTCTATATTCTAATATTTCCACAATTTATGATTTTAAAACAGTCCATGTTTTTCCCGGTTTTCGCAGAGTAACAAACTATACGAAAAGGAGGGAGCGGCCATCTGGTACATGCAAAAGTGCGTCAAAGGGCAGGAAGAATCTGCTGTCCGGGACTGGAAAGCACAGCACCCATCTGAACGGGAGGAAGCCTTCTTCTTTACTTATGATCGGCTGAAACGTTATGAAGGGGACTGGCATTTGTTGAAACTGCCGCTATTTCCGGGGCTCATTTTTCTGGAATGTGAACAAGAGATTCCCCAAAAGAAGTCCCGACTCATGCAGGACCAGGATTCCGGTGCGATGCAAGTGGATTACAGGACTGAGGAGTTCCTCAGAGAACTGGGAGGGGAAGCCCATCATGTTTCCATGTCAAGAGGAGTCATCCGAAATGGTGTGACGATTGTGACCGAGGGACCGCTGGAAGGAAAAGAAGCAAAGATCCAGAAGATCGACCGACATAAGCGGCTTGCCAAAATTGGCGGAGGATTGAACGTCCCTTTTTGCCAGGAAGGCGGATTCTGGGCAGGCCTTGAAATCACTTCCAAAAGTGAAGGGGTGTGAGCGTATGGAGAATTGGTATGCGATGAAAACAATGTCCGAAAAAGAAGAGGAAGCGGCAGAACTGATCCGGCGGACCATCCCCCCTTCTTTGTGGGAATCCTGTACAATCCTTCAGAAGAAAAAGCTGTTCCGGGCAGACGGAAAATTGATTCTGAGTATGGAGAAGATGTTTCCAGGCTACCTCTTTTTACAAACAGACCGAATCCAGGATGTGTCAGAAATGTTAAAACGATCCAGAGAATATCCTCATCTTCTTGGGGAAGGCGGGGGACAGGCAGTCCGGATGGAAGAGAAAGATCTGGCATTTCTGAAACAGGTCTGCGGGGAGCAGCTGGATCAGCCGATGGGACTTTCCCAGGTAGAGGCAGACGAAGAAGGGAATCTGATCCGGGTGGAGGGAATCCTGCGTCCTTACTCCCAAAAGATTGTAAGGAAACGACTGAGAAAGCGGTATGTGCTGGCTGAGGTGGGACTCTTTGGAAGACAGGAAACCGTTTTATTTGGTATCTGTCTGCCGGGAGATCAGATCTGGGAAGGGAGAAGATAAATACGGCAGAAACACTTTCGACGACAGTAAAGACTGCCGGGGGAAATGGATTGTTTTCTAAATTAGTGCGATTAGAGTAATTAAATTTATAAAACAGAACGAGAAACATATAGGAGTAGGAAAATAATGAAAAAGGAAAGTGTGTTGGATAAGCCAAGATTTAAAGGTATTAAACCATTTGAAAATAAAGTTTGGCTTTCATCTCCGACGATGCACGGAGATGAGCAGAAATGGGTGGATGAAGCAATTCGAACGAATTGGGTATCCACTGTGGGAGAAAACATTAGTGAAGTAGAACGAATGATTGCAGAAAAAGTGGGACGTAAATATACAGTAGCACTCTCTTCAGGTACAGCTGCACTTCATCTGGCAGTCAAGCTGTGCGGGGAAAAGCTATATGGTCAGCCAAAAGTTGGGCATGGTGTGTTAGAAGGGCAAAAAGCAACAGCCATATAATAGGGATAACCAAGAAAAAATCCTTATTTTATGCGGGTTTCGAGAGTTTTGGTCACGTTATGAGAGATGAAATTTCTACAAAAAGTGATGTCAAAATCGAGATCTCGGGAGGTTAAGATGGCTTCTTGGGTACTCTGAATTTGACCCACAAAACAGAGTAGAAAATTTCATAAGGAGGATAGGACCAGAGCTCACCGGTATGATACCGAGTGGGCTTTGAGTCGTTGAGTGAGAAATTTATTTTTTGATTTATGGAGAAGGTACAAACCTCCACGAATATCTTATAAATCAGAAATTGAAAATATACAAGTATATAATTAAACAGAAACGGTGAAGTGATGAAATCGTTGCTTATTATTGGTGCTGGTGGACATGGGCAGGTTGTTGCCGAAACAGCAGAAGCGTGTGGATATTCGAAAATAGAGTTTATAGATGATAATAGCGAAATAGCAATTGGGCGAATCATTGATCTTGAAAAGCTGAAAGATCAATACAAAGAAGCATTTGTGGGAATTGGTAATAATATCGTTCGAGATAAGTTAATAGATAGATTAGTTGAATTAGGGTATAGGGTGCCAGTGTTGATTCATCCTTCCGCATATGTAAGTAAGTCTGCTGAGATTATGTCAGGAACGATTATTGAGCCGAAAGCGATTGTTAATGCAAATTCGCAAGTTGGAAGGGGCTGCATTATAAGCGTTGGATCTATTGTTGATCATAATGTGCAGGTTGGAAAAGCATGCCATATTAATTCTGGAGCAATAATAATGGCTGGTGGAGTCGTGGATGATTTTATGAAGTTAGAAGCAAGAGAAGTTGTTCTTGGATATCAGTCACTAATAGTAGACAAGGAGTAAGTGGAAGAATGAAAAAATTTAAATCAATTTTGAAGATTTCTGCAGTTGCCACTGGGGCTGCATTTGTTGGTTTGTCCATTGTTGCAAAACATAAAAAAGATAAGTCTGTATATGAAAATACTCCAGAAGAAAAGAATCCGCTGGAGGGCAAAAAGGTTATATTTGTAGAAGATGAGAATGACAAAATAAATGCTGACGGTGTTAAGGGGCATCTTGAACCAGCTGGAGATAGCGAGTATGTACCTGGGTTTTACGAAAAATATGTTAAGCGAGGAATGGATGTTGTTTTGTCATTTGGCGGATTAGTCATATTAAGTCCTATTCTAGGAGCAATTGCCCTGGCAATAAAGATTGAAGATCCAGGTCCTGTTCTCTTTACGCAGAAACGAATTGGACAGGGAAAGCGGTATTTTAAACTACATAAATTTAGATCAATGAAGATGTGTACACCTCATGATGTCCCGACTCATATGTTGGATAATTCTGATCAGTATATAACAAAAGTTGGTAAGTTTATTCGTGCTCACAGTTTGGATGAACTTCCACAGATTTGGGATATTTTTGTTGGTAATATGTCTGTCATTGGACCAAGACCGGGACTTTGGAATCAGGATCTTCTTACGGCTGAAAGAGATAAATATGGTGCGAACGATGTTAAACCCGGCTTAACTGGATGGGCACAGATAAATGGAAGAGATGAATTGGAAATTCCGGATAAAGCCGAACTTGATGGTGAGTATGTTCAGAATATGGGTGTAAAGATGGATGCTAGGGTTTTTCTTGGAAGCCTGCATGTTCTGGGCGGAGATGATTCTGTGGTTGAAGGTGGAACCGGTGAGATTAAGAAGCATGAGGAGGGGCACACTGTGACTATCGAAAATCGAAAAAACAAGTATTCTGTACTCATGTCTGTTTATAAAAATGATGACCCTGCATTTCTTAAATTAGCGCTTGAGAGTATTTATGAACAGCAAACCATAAAACCGGATGAAATAGTGGTGGTGTTTGATGGACCGCTAAATGATAAGCTTTACGAAGTATTAGACACTTTCAGACTGGGTAAAGAGGATATTGTTAAATACTACCCGCAGGAAGTTAATCGTGGATTAGGGGAAGCTCTTAGAATTGGTTCTGAATTCTGCACAGGCGATTATATCTTACGTATGGATTCGGATGATGTAAGTGATAGTCGCCGTTTTGAAAAACAGATTCTTTTTGTTGAAAATCATCCAGATATAGATGCACTAGGAACAGATATTGCAGAGTTTAATACATCTCCGGAAGAAGAAAAACGTGTTCGTTCTTGTCCTGAGAAACATGAAGACATTGTTAAAATGGGAAAGCGACGCAATCCCATGAATCATGTATCAATTTGTATGAAAAAAGACGCGCTGATGAAGTGTGGTGGCTATCAGACATTACTTCTTCTTGAAGATTATTTTCTTTGGCTGCATATGATTGGTGCGGGATGTAAGCTTGCCAATATTCATGAATCACTAGTTTATGTACGTGTAGGAAATGGATTTGATTCCAAGCGTGGTTCACAGGAAAGAATAACAGGATGGAAAGTACTTCAAGATTATATGCTTGAGATTGGAATGATAAATAAAAAGGAAGCTTTAATGAATATGTTGTACATTAATGCGTTTGTTAAAACTCCGTCTTGGGTGAAGAAAGTACTGTATTCTAAGCTTTTAAGAAAATAATATAGTTGAATGTGTGGGAAAATGGATAAGTTAAAAAGATTACTTCACGAGAATATATACTTATATGATTTTGCTTTGCAAAGATCATTTGGTCAGTACAACAAAAGCATGGAAACTTTTATTGAGTCAATTTCAAAGATTGATCCAATTGGAGACTATGAAGCGTTCCGAGAAAAAATGAAAGAAATACCGGCACTTCCATATAATGATATTTATGCTATCCGAAGGGCATATGGAGAGAATACATTATATGGACATGCATACAATCTGTTGGAATATGCAGGATTAGATAGGAAAGATATATTCTATACTCCAATATTGGAGCATGGCATACCGTATTCTTCTCAATTTGACGGTACAAAATATAAATTAAATAATGCATATATTTTCCAAGGAAAGAATAATAGTGAAGCTTGGGAAAGAGAAAAAAAGCAAAAAGCATATTACATTGGGCCTTATATTCATTATTGCGAAGGCATCTATGATGCAAAAACAATAGAGAGTATAAAGTCAAAAAATGGTTTAACGGCGCTTGTTTTTTTGCCACATAGTATCGAAACGAACCAGTTTAAAGTAGATATTAGTCGTGTTTTAGAAGAGTTTAAAAAGGCAACAGGATCAGATATAAAAACCATTATTGCATGTGTTTATTGCATGGATGCACCCAATATAGAAGAGCCTTCTGATGATAATATTCATTTTGTGTCCGCAGGTTTCAAGTTGGATCATAACTTTATAAGAAGATTAAGGACAATTATGGAGTTGGCTGACGTAGTCTATTATTCATCTTTTAGTTCCTCCATTGGATATGCATATTATTTACAAAAAAGGATAATATGTAACCCTACAGAGAGGGATTATGAGGAACTCGGTAAATTGGTTGATGTTACTGCGGTTGAGAAACTAAAGACTCTTCACGAATTGTTTGGTATAGATGCGGTGGTAGACAAAAAAGCACAGCGTTCGTTTATTAACCAATACTGGGGAATCGACGAAATAAAAAGCCCTGATGAAATCAGATGCATTGTTGATGAGAACAAGAGAAGAATTAAGAGGCGTTTGGGTTTCTAGTGGCTATAAGGAGAGAAATACATGCGAAATTTTCAGAAAGAACTAAATAAATTATTTGTTCTTCTCTATTTTTTTCTTGTACCAGCAGCGTACTCAACGCATACAATGCTTCTTTTTATAATATGCTCTTTTGGATTGATGTTAATATCGTCGATTTCACGACGTTCATTAAAGGTTGGTAAAAAAGATTTTTTGAGGCTGGCTATTTTATTAGTAGTTATAGTTATTGGACAGTTATGCAGCCCGTATTCAATGGTTAATACTATCTTCTGTTTTTCGTTCCTAATAATAGCATTTAACTCATATTATCAACCAGATATGGCAGTCGAGATTGATAATGCGATTTATGGGTCCAGGCGAAAAATTGATTGGTTCTATTGGTTAGGTGTAGCAATTATTGTATTTAACTTAATACAGCAACTTTCAAGACAAGGCATAGAGTTAGAACGTTTTTATATTCCTTGTGGTGCATGGGATGTAAATGTTGGAGCATTACCTCTTTTCGCATTTTACTGTTATTGTGACGCTAAAAGATACAAGTTATGGATACCTATCGCGATATGTACAACTTATTTTAGTAGAGGCAGCAGAGGTAGCTTGTTGATTTTTGCCATTTTTATTGTGATCAAGATTATAAAATTCTTTTGGAATAGGCATAGAAATCAGGCAACCAATGAGAATAGAGATTCAACAGTTAAAACGTTCATAGTTATTATGAGTGCAACGATTGTAACTATAATATTTAGCTTTGTTTGGACATTTGTAATCTCTTTTGGCGGTGTAGGAAGCTATCATAGTGGTCTTAATGATGATTCTAACGCTGTTAGGTTTAGAGCAAATGTTTGGTCCTATGTCAAGAAAAAGTACAAATTAAATGTAACCAATTTTCTCTGTTCTT
>OAWD01000310.1_pt1 | contig 38517 bp, 51 predicted proteins | sample 1495361 | NCBI WGS metagenome assembly OAWD01 (sample SAMEA2580130, study PRJEB22360) | human gut metagenome | biome: human gut; feature: human-associated habitat; material: faeces | place: Denmark | collected 2008/2010 | reverse complement strand
ACCATGGATTCAAACGTATTTATGAAGCGGCTGCCAGGCGCGGCATGGCAGCGCTGGACGCCCCGGTGTCCGGCGGCGACGTGGGCGCAGAAAAAGGAACCCTGTCCATTATGGTCGGCGGCGACGGGGACGTGTTTAAAACCTGCCTGCCAGTCTTTGAGGCCATGGGGACAAATATTATTTACGAGGGCGGCCCGGGAGCAGGCCAGCATACCAAAATGGCCAACCAGATCGCCATTGCAGGCGCTGTATCCGGTGTTTGTGAAGCCCTGGCTTATGCAAAGGCCGTGGGATTGGACGAACAGACCATGCTTGACAGCATCAGCGCAGGGGCCGCCGGAAGCTTCCAGATGAGCAACACCGCGCCGAGAATCCTGAAAAACGACTTCGCTCCGGGTTTTTTTGTGAAGCATTATATCAAGGATATGAAAATTGCCAGAGAGGAAGCCGAGGAGGCCTCCGCCCATTTAGAAGTACTGGACAAAGTATTAGAAATGTATGAGAGCCTTGAAAAAGAAGGCTATGGCGATCTGGGGACTCAGGCGCTCATTAAATATTACGAGCAGTAAAATCATTGAATTTGAGGTAAAACATGAGAATCAGGGATGAAAAGCTGAAGCGCGAAACAAAGCAGCTGGAGCGGACCTATAAGATCTGCAAACAGGAAATCGAAAAGATCAACCAGGCCATGTCCGGGAATCCAGACGCGGTAGAGCTGGCAGATCTGAATTATCAGAGAGGCTTTCTGGAAGGGAGGCTTCAAAGCGCTGGCGCCATGCTGAACTTTTTTCAGGATTACAATGCCCAGCCTCTGGAGCTTGCGTATGAGCTGAGCCGGGAAGCCAAAATGGACCAGGCCCAGGCCGACCGCATTTTACAGCTTTTGAACCATCACCTGTCAGCCTATACCTTTGAGCTGGCTCAGGAGCAAAAGGGAGCCGCGGTCCACGGCGAGAATATCCGGAGCGCTGTGCAGGTTATCAATGTCCTGGTCAGTGTGCTGGAGATACTGAACCCAGGCTATGTGTATAAATTTTTTGACGGCCGCAGCGGCAGCTGGGCAGGGATTTACTGCTTTGAAAAGGGAAGAGAGCACGAAGACTTTCAAATCGTGCTTAAGCAGGACATACCGCGCTGAAAGTCTGCAAAAATGTTAACAGATTCTGCATTGCAGGCACAGGTGGATTGTGCTAAAATAAGTCGACTTACAGGTAAAGGAGTGAAACGCTGTGGATGAATTTAAAAAATATATCATCATTGCCATACTGGCACTGGTAGCTGTTTTGGTGGCGCCGGTGATTATCGCTCTGCTGGGTATTGTTTTGTCCCCTGTAATTACGACAATCGGATTTATATTGATCCTGTTTGCCGTGACGGTTTTTATTGCCTATAAAAATAAAATCGGAAGAAAATAGGAGAGTTGTGATTGACAAGAACGTTGGAAACGGCCGGAAAACGCATTGCGGTGCGTCTGGCAAAGGAAAAGGATTATCAGAGAATACTGGATATTCTGAATGCGGCCATTCTGGAAAGGCGTGTCACTGCGCTTTTGACCCCGGTTACCATGGAAAGCCGCAGGGGCTGGTTCAAGGAGCACAGCGATGGTGTACACCCCATTTACGTAGCTGAAAAGGACGGTATTGTGGCTGGCTGGATGGCAGTGACCGCTTACCGCTGCGGCAGAGAGGGTTTTAAGCACACCTGCGAGATCAGCTATTATATCGCGCCGGAGTTCCGGGGCAGCGGTATAGGCTCAAGCCTTATGGAGCATGTGATCCGCGAGAGCAGGAAACGGGGACTCAAGAACCTCATGGCGGTTATTTTTGCCGATAACCTGAGTTCACAGCGGCTGGCCTATAAGTACGGCTTTAAGATCTGGGGGACCTTTCCAGAGATTGTTGAGATCGACGGCAGGACCACGGACTGCTACCAGATGGGCCTGAAACTTTGAGAATTACCGCTTGATTATTTTGGACAACTCTGCTATAATAGCTTGTAGTGTTTTGATGTGAAAGGCGTTACGCCTTTTTTTATTGTTTTATTGACATGGGGTACCGTTTTATGCTATTCTATACTGGTGACCATGAAAATAGGAAACGTGTGTCTATATGATGTTATTCGTGTATATAATAAAGGATGTAGGAGGTGCTGTAATTGAGAGTTAAAGTAACTTTGGCATGTACGGAATGTAAACAAAGAAACTACGATACAATGAAAAATAAAAAGAACAATCCGGATCGTTTAGAAGAAAAAAAATATTGCAAGTTCTGTAAAAAGCATACACTGCATAAAGAAACGAAATAGGATTGGCTAAGAGGAATTAATCATGGCAGCTAAGACGAAAAAAAAGTCTAAAAATGCAAAAAACACAAACACTAAAAATGATAATATCCAAAAGACACAGGTAGCTGAATCAAAAAAGACGAGTGTTGCCAAGGATGACAAAAAGAGCACTGACAGTAAAGATAAAAAGAATACCAAGAAATCTGACAAAAAGAAAAAGCCAAATATCTTTGTCCGTATGCTTGACTTTGTTAAGGGAGTTTTCTCTGAGCTTAAAAAGGTCAACTGGCTGACAAAAGAAGAATTGGCAAAGAGCTCTGGCTTTGTAGCCGGCTTTGTCGCAATCTTCACATTTTTGATTTGGATTATTGATTCAGGTCTTGGTGCATTGGCCGCTCTACTAATTGGACTTAAATAGTACTGAGGGATAATCATGGAATATGAAAACAGTGGCCAGGCAGAATGGTACGTTGCCCATACCTACTCAGGATATGAGAACAAGGTAAAGGCGAGTATTGAAGCAACGGTCGAAAACAGACATATGGAGGATCAGATCCTCGAAGTACAGGTTCCTGTACAGGAAGTTGTCGAAACAAAGGACGGCAAGCGCGTCGTAAGAGAGAAAAAACTCTTCCCGGGATATGTAATGGTCAAGATGTTTATGACCGATGATTCCTGGTACGTTGTACGTAATACGCGTGGTGTAACCGGCTTTGTCGGCCCGGCCTCCAAGCCCGTTCCATTAACCAAAGCCGAACTCAAAAATATGGGCATCAAGCAGCAGGCTATTCAGATCGACCTTGAGGTTGGTGATGAAGTCAATGTTGTGGATGGACCATTTGAAGGTTTTGCCGGAATTATCGAGGAGATAAATCTGGAAAAATCAAAAGTTAAGGTCAATATTTCCATGTTTGGACGGGAAACCCCAACCGAACTGGAATTTGAACAAATACAAAAAATTAAGAACACTTAAGGGAAAACTATTCTTCAATTATGAAAAAATGAAGGAGGTGTTAGCATGGCAAAAAAAGTAATTGGTCTCATCAAGTTACAGATTCCTGCAGGTAAAGCTACTCCAGCTCCACCGGTTGGTCCGGCTCTGGGTCAGCATGGTGTAAATATCATGGGATTCTGTAAAGAATTTAACGCTAAAACAGCAAATGAAGCAGGTATGATTATCCCGGTAGTAATTACCGTATATCAGGATCATTCCTTCACATTTATCACAAAAACTCCACCGGCAGCCGTTTTACTCAAAAAGGCAGCAGGGATTGATAAAGCTTCCGGCGTACCAAACAAAACAAAAGTTGCAAAAATTTCTCAGGACCAGGTCCGCGAAATCGCAACCTTAAAAATGCCTGACCTTAATGCAGCCGATGTTGAATCAGCTATGAGAATGATCGCTGGTACAGCACGCAGCATGGGTATCACTGTAGAAGAATAAGAATTCAGAAGGTAGAAACACCTTAAGTGGGAGGGAAACCGCTAAAACCACAAGGAGGAAATATGAAACGAGGAAAGAAATATCAGGACAATTTAAAAAGTTTTGATAAAGCTGAATTATTTGACCTTGATGCCGCAGTGGCACAGGTTAAAAAAATGGCTACCGCTAACTTTGATGAAAGTATTGAAATGCACATCAAACTCGGCGTTGACTCCCGTCATGCGGACCAGCAGGTTCGTGGCGCCATTGTACTGCCGAATGGTACTGGTAATACCGTGAAAGTTTTAGTTGTTGCCAAAGGCGACAAACTGAAGGAAGCGGAAGAAGCCGGTGCAGATTTCTTTGGCGAAGATGAAATTATTGATAAAATCCAAAAAGAAAATTGGTTTGATTTTGATGTTATGATTGCTACACCAGATATGATGGGCAAGGTTGGTCGTTTGGGTCGTGTTTTAGGACCAAAAGGCTTAATGCCAAACCCAAAATCCGGTACAGTAACCATGGATATCGCAAAAGCTGTCCAGGATACCAAAGCTGGTAAAGTTGAATACCGTCTGGATAAGACCAATATTATCCACGTCATCATCGGTAAGGCTTCCTTTACAGAAGAACAGCTCATGCAGAACATGACCACTCTTCTGGAAACCATCAAAAAAGCAAAACCAGCAGCTGCAAAAGGTCAGTACTTCAGAAGTGTTACCGTTGCAAGCACAATGAGCCCTGGTGTAAAAATTAATACAGCAAAAATCTGACTTGACATAAAAACAGACTAATGATACAATATTCGATGTTGTAAAAAAGTTATAAAACGTTCATCCATAGACAGCAGGGACTGCAGTTTAAATATCCTGCCGAGGCTGAAGAGACACGAGCATTATATACATGATGATATAGGCTCTCTTCACCTGCGTGGAGAGAGCTTTTTATATGACTAAAATTCACATCGTAAGGAGGTGCAGAAAAGAATATGCCAAATATTGAAGCAAAACAAGCTATCGTGCAGGAAATTGCCGATAAAATGAAAAATGCACAGGGTACAGTCGTTGTTGACTATCGTGGCTTAAACGTAGAAGAAGTGACCGAATTAAGAAAAAAAGCCAGAGAAAACAACATCGATTATAAAGTTTATAAAAACTCTATGATGCGTTTTGCAGCGAAAGAAGCAGGCGTAGAAGGCTTACTGGATGTTCTGGTTGGACCAACAGCCATCGCATTCTGCGAAGACGATCCGGTTGCTCCGGCTAAACTGATCAACGACTTTGCAGGAGAACACAAGGCTTTAGAAATTAAAGCAGGTGTTGTCGAAGGTAAGGTTTTAGATGTAGCTGGTGTTAAAGAATTAGCCGAATTACCGCCACGCGAAGTATTGGTTGCAAAAGTCCTTGGCGGCTTAAACGCACCAATCTCTGGTTTCGCAAATGTACTGAACGCAAACCTGAAGGGTTTAGTTGTCGCTTTAAATGCGATCGCAGAACAAAAAGGCGCAGAGGCTTGACGTTTTTGTCCAAATTTTATTTAAAATTTGGCAGCGAGTACTGAACGTTAGTGAACGAGCGGTACAAAAACTAACGTATTTTTCTTTGAAATAATCCTTTCTGGATAAAGATTTTAAAGAAAAAATACGATCATTAAAAAAATAATTACACAATTTTGGAGGATATTACAATGAGTGAAAAAGTAACACAGTTAATTGAAGACGTAAAAGGTTTAACCGTATTAGAATTATCTGAATTAGTAAAAGCTTTAGAAGAAGAATTTGGCGTTAGCGCTGCTGCTCCTGTAGCTGTAGCTGCTGCTCCTGCTGCTGGTGGCGCTGCTCCTGCTGCTGAAGAAAAAACTGAATTCGACGTTGTTTTAGCTGCTGCTGGCGACCAGAAAATCAAAGTTATCAAAGTTGTTCGTGAATTAACAGGCTTAGGCTTAAAAGAAGCTAAAGCAGTTGTTGACGAAGCTCCAAAGCCGCTTAAAGAAGGCGTTACTAAAGAAGAAGCTGACGAAATCAAAGCTAAAATTGAAGAAGTTGGCGGTAGCGTAGAAGTTAAATAATTTAACTTTTATAAAACACAAAAACAAAGTGCTATGGGCCTGTTCCATGGCACTTTTTTTAATTTCTGCATTTTTAAGCCACGCCACTTGTGTTATAATAGTTTCATGCGAGTTTGAATACGAAAGGATTTTACAATGGGTAAAAAACAAAATAATCAGGTTAAAGAAATCACACCAATGGAAGTTGACTTTCCACAATGGTATACAGACGTTATCTCTAAAACAGAACTGGTCGATTACTCCCCAGTCAAGGGCTTTATGGTCATCCGCCCTTATGGCTACGCCATCTGGGAAAACATTCAGAAAGCCTATGACGAGCGCTTTAAAGCCACCGGGCATCAAAACATGTACTTCCCGCTGCTGATTCCGGAAAGCCTGCTGAAAAAAGAAGCAGAGCACGTTGAGGGCTTTGCGCCCGAGGTTGCCTGGGTCACCAAGGGCGGCGACAAGGAGCTGGCAGAGCCCCTCTGTGTGCGCCCGACCTCCGAAACCATTATCTGCAGCATGTACGCAAAATGGCTGCATTCCTACAGACAGCTGCCATTTTTATACAACCAGTGGTGCTCCGTAGTGCGCTGGGAAAAAACCACAAGACCTTTCCTGAGAACCTCTGAATTCCTATGGCAGGAAGGCCATACTCTGCATGAAACCCCAGAGGAAGCACAGGAAGAAACCATGCAGATGTTAAACATCTACCGTGAAGTGGCAGAAGATATTATGGCGATTCCGGTTGTCGTTGGACAGAAAAGCGAAAAGGAAAAATTCGCAGGTGCCGCCGCAACCTATACCATGGAAGCGCTGATGCATGACGGACAGGCTCTGCAGTCCGGTACCTCCCATAACCTCGGACAGCATTTTACCAAAGCCTTTGATATTACCTACCTGGACCGTAATAATGAACAGGCTTACCCATACCACACCTCCTGGGGCGTATCCACCCGTCTGATCGGCGGTATCATTATGGTACACGGCGACGACAACGGACTGGTTCTGCCGCCGCGCATCGCGCCGACCCAGCTGGTCATTATCCCTGTTGCCCAGCACAAGGAAGGCGTTCTGGACAAGGCCTACGAGCTCAAGGACATTTTAGGCGCAGAATTCCGCGTTGAGCTGGACGATAACGACAGCAACTCCCCAGGCTGGAAATTTAACCAATGGGAAATGAAAGGTGTGCCGATCCGTCTGGAAATCGGACCGCGCGATATTGAAAACGGACAGTGCGTTCTGGCCCGCCGTGATACCGGTGAAAAAGTACAGGTAGCTCTGGATGATATCACAGAAGCAGTACGCAACCTGCTTGCCGAAATTCAGCAGAACCTGTTCGACCGTGCCCTCAAGATGCGCGAGGAAAAAACCTCGACCGCAGTGGATATGGACGAATTCAAGAAAAATCTCAAGGAAAACCCAGGCTTCATCAAAGCCATGTGGTGTGAAGACCGCGCCTGCGAGGACAAGATTAAAGACGAAACCGGGGCCAGTGTCCGCTGTATTCCATTCGACGATGAGCAGGAAGTGATCGGCGAGGGCAAATGCGTCTGCTGTGGCAAGCCAGCGAAAAAAATGGCATACTTCGCCCGCGCATACTAAAATGAACAAAGCAAGAGTATTAAAGGATATTCCCTTTGAACTCGACGTCGACGCCTTTTTCACGCATATCCGCATGGAAAAGGAGTCGAAGCGTTCAAAGCGGATATTCGAGATCATCGAAACCGCCAGCCCCTATATAAGACCTGTGGCCATGTACAAACGGGCTGAGATACAGATGGTGGACAGTGACGTGTTCACCATTGACGGCCTGGCCTTTAAAAGCAGGGAGATTTTGGAAATACTGAAGCGCGAAAGCTTTGTTTTTCCCAACATTGTGTCCTGCGGGCCAGAGATCGAAGCCTTCTGTGTTGACCGCAAAAAGGTACTGGAACAGTACATTACCATGGAGCTCTGTAATTTCAGCTGCGCCGTGGCCCGGGAGGCTATGCTTAACGCCATCAGAGACGAGTTTAAAATGGAAGAGAGCACCGAGCTGTTTCCAGGCGAAAAGGGCTGGGATCTGCAGCAGGGAATCCAGATCTTTAAAATATTCTCAAAGGAAACCGAAGGGACAGGGCTCAGCATATCCGAGGCGGGTGTTCCAAAGCCCAGCCGCAGTGCCTACGGCCTGATCGTCGGCAGCTGACAATGGCAGACAGACAACCCAGAAAGGGATGGTACAAGCTGGACAATGCGGGAACCCTTTATTCTTCCATTGCGTCCTCCAGAGTATCAACCGTGTTTCGGATGACACTGGGTCTCACAGAAGAGGTAGACCCCGAGGCCCTGCAAAAAGCTCTGGACAACGTGATGGTGCGCTTTCCGTACTTTAATGTCACGCTGCGCCGGGGCTTTTTCTGGTATTACTATGACCATTCCGAAAACCGCCCCCTGGTCGAAAAAGAATCACACTATCCCTGTAAAACCATCCGGCAGCGAAAGGGCGTGTTTCCTTTCCGGATTCTGTACTATGGCCGTTATATCCATTTGGAAATGAGCCATTCCATCTGTGACGGCTACGGTGGTTTAGCTTTTTTAAAGCCGCTTGTATTAGAATATTTTAAAGTAAAGAACGGCATTGTCTGCAAGGAGCTGGGCGATATCATCGATATTAACAGCCCGGTCGACCCCGAGGAATACGAGGACGCCTTTAAAAAATATTATGAAAAAAGGGTTCCGCCGCCGGAAAAGGGGGAGAAGGCCTACCATTTTCCCTTTGGCCTGCTGGATAAGGGGCAGTACCTGCTGCTGACCGGCATTGTACCAGTGAAAGAAATGCTGGTACAGTCAAGAGCCCACAAATGCACCCTGACGCAGTTTATCACAGCCCTTTACTTTGAGAGTATTCAGGAGTATATCCTGGGCCTCGAGAAAAAGAAACGCGCCCGGTCCGGCCATACCAAGGCCAATATCGCCATCAATGTGCCAGTGGACCTGAGAGCCTTTTTTCCGTCCAAAACCCTGCGGAACTTCTTTATCAGCCTGAACCCGGCCATTGATATGCAGCTGGGGGTTTACAGCCTGGAAGAGATTATCGACCAGATCAAGGGCTATATGGGCCTGTACATCAACCAGAAAAATATCAACCGCTATGTTTCCAGAAACGTGCGGAACGAAGAGCTCATGGTGCTGCGCATGATCCCGCTGTGGGTAAAGCGTGTGATTATGCCCATTGTATACAAGCGCTACGGCGAAAGAAGCTACACCAGCTCCGTCAGCAACCTGGGGAGCATCTGGATGCCCGAGGAGGTCCGGGACAGGATTACCGGGTTCGAGATATTCCCGCCGCCCAGCGCCGGAAACAAGCTAAAAATTGTGATGGCCAGCTATGGCGATAAGCTGTATATCTCCTTTGGAAAGACCACTGGGGAAAAGGACATCGAGCGGATTTTTTTCAGAAAGCTGCGAAGGCTGGGAATCCCGGTACGAATCGAAGGGAACCAGATCAATTATTACGAAGTCGAAAAGGAGGATGCCTAATGGCCTATTGTCCAAAATGCGGTGTTGAGGTCGATAATAACGTCAAAAACTGCCCGCTGTGCGATTTTCCAATACCTGATATCGGCGAGGAGCCAAAGGGCGAAAAGCGCTATCCCCTGGCAGTCAATACCTATCCGCAGGAACATCAGGAGAAGAAGAACCGGATTTTTTACGCCCTGGAAATTATTGTGGCGGCAGTATTTTTAATTAATATGGTGTTATACTGGTTTATCCCTTTTAACCCGACCATTGCTCAGATTATTATGATATCATCCGTTTCTCTGGCGCTGTATCTGATGTTTTGCTTTAATTATCTGCCGGCGCTGGTGAACCTTTTGGGCTGTTATTTTACAACGCTGCTTCTTGGCTCTATTATTTATGTGATTGTGGGTGGTTCGGGAGACTGGTTTGTAAATTACGCCATGCCGATTGTGACAATTCTTTTTATTGATATTCTCGTTTTTGGTATCATCTACAAAAAGAACCGTCACCGAAATCAATTCATCTACGCGCCAGTGTTTTTGATTGCTTTCAGCGCTACGCTGTGCCTGGGGATTGACGGTGTGATTTCCTATAACCTTCTGGGGTATCTGCGCTTTACCTGGTCCCTGATCGTGGCGATCTCCGGCATCTGCATTATCGCCCTGCTCATGGGGATTTACCACGGCGTGCCCGACCGCACCAAGGCATACCTGAAGAAAAAACTGCATGTATAGAGGAGGCGGAAAGTGAAAAGACAAGAAAAAATCGAGGCGCGCCTCCTGGAAATGCCCCTTTACGACTATGCCTTTTTCCCGGTAAAGGATATTATTTTCACACAGGATGTGCGCACCATCTGCGCCATGAATGACTGCGGCATGTACGGCAGGCGCTGGGTCTGCCCGCCGGTCATCGGCAGCATTGAGGACTGCATTGCCGAATGCCAGGCCTATGCGCACGCCTTTCTCTTCTCGACCGTGACCGAGGTGGCAGATTCCTTCGACCTCAAGGCCTGCGTTGAGGCCAGAGGCGACCATGAGGCCATTACCTACGATGTCGCCCAGATCTTCAGGCAGGAGACCGAAAATCCGCTTATTCTGTCAACAGGCTGCATTCCCTGTGAGCACTGCGCTTACCCAGACGCGCCCTGCCGCCACCCCGAAAGAGCCTTTAAGACCATTGAGAGCCACGGCATTATGATTATGCAGATGGCAGCCCAACAGGGCCTGGATTACGACTGCGGACAGAACATCGTGACCTACTTTTCACTGGTTTTGTACAATCTTTAGCCAAGAGCGTTGAGCGGCTTGAGAAATGGGTAAACCATTGTATAATAGAAATAGTTCTAAACAAGGAGGAATCGATATGCAGCCACAGGAAAAAGCAGTCTATCAGGACATACTGCAATGCATTTTTGCCAGATATCTGGAAGATTACTCGGAAAACACGTATTCAGAATTATTAAAAAAATACACAGGCCTCTCAGTCATCGAAACCGGCGAAGCCAGAGAAGCCTCCTATGAGATGGTCCTTCAGCTTCTGAAGCGGAGAACCAGGCGTTATACCGGCCTTGGGCGCATGGCTGAGGGCAACGCCCGGGAAGAAAACATCCTGTATCCCGCCGCCTTCGAGACCCAGGGCGCCGATCCAGAGCTCGCCCGTGAGACCGACTACGGTACAGCCTGGGACGGCTTTGACAATATGCTTTTGGAGCTGCCAGAGGAAAAGCAGGTCGAATGTAAAATGGCGTTAAACAGCCTGGAAAGCATTATCCACGATCCATCCATGACCAAACCCCAGAAGGAGCTGCTGTCAAGTATTCTGCTGGACTGGATCGCCCATGAGCCCGGGGACGTGGGGATTTTGTTTGTCCCCATGCTGCTGCAAATTTATGAATAACAGACAAAGCCCAATCCGCCGTCCGGTTTTGACAGAACCGGCGGTGTTTTTTTGTACAAAAAATTGCATTTTTTATGTATATCTTTTCAGAGATAAAGGTGATATAATGGAGATAAATTAAATATCGGTTGCGCTATTGTTGATTTTAAACGTGTTCATTCAAATTTACCAGTATTCTAATTTTAATTGCCCGCTATTTTTATCAGATTTCTTTTCTGCTCTTTGGTTACTATGTGTATTTGCTCGTTATAAGTTTGAGAAAGGGTGAGAATCCATGAAAAAGTATGTGCGAAACGGGATGATCATCTGCGCGCTGTCGCCGCTGATCGCCTATTATTTACATTTTATGGTTGGTACGGCCTCAAACCTTGTTTTTATGACACTGTCCAGCGCCACAGGCAATAGCGCGGTGGCGTATCTGGGATACATGGGAGGAATAGAAATGGTACCAGCCTGGACCATAGCTGTCAATGTGACTGTGCTCATCTATCTGGCTTACCGGTGGGAGACGGATAAAAAGAAGGGAGAGGAGCCATGAGGGCAGTACAGGATGTGTGCCTCCCCTGAGGGATGAAAAGCGGCCAATGTCATTTCTATTGTTAAAAAAGGAGGACATAAAATGCAATATCAAAAATTATCATACCCTGCAAGAAATTACGCCAGTGAGCTGTTTGAAGAATACCGGAACCGTATAAAAGAGAATGTACCTGACGAAAAAGCATCGGTTATCAACTTTAAACCAGATATGAACAGCACGCGCTATATCTGCGAGCTTCAAAAATTCTTTCATTTCCAGGTAGAGGAAAATCAGGTGATCATTAACCGGTTCTTTGTGGACCAGATGACATGTTTTTATAAGTGGTAAAGAAGTAAACGAAAAGTTTCAGCCTGAGAGGAAAACAATGAAAAATAAGATATGTTTAGTCTATCTGGCGGTAGTTCCGTACCTTATTCTGGCGATAATCACTGTGCACTGGTATGAGTATTACAGGCCAAGCCCGACCACGCTGGCTTTCGAACCCTTTTTGTTAGTTTTCACCATTTTGATGTACCCTGTCATCGGGGTTCTCCTGGCCCTCCTGCACATTATTTCCAAAAGTGTGTATGGTACAAAATGGGCAAGAAGCATTATGGCTGTCAATTTTATGGTACCAATTGCATTTTGGGCCATCTATTATTCTGGCTTCGGCGGACTGGGCGTGAATATGCTGTTCTTTATCAAGGTGCCGTCATTTACGACCTTGTCCCTTTTATTGATGGGCTATTACCTGGTTTTGTTAATGATGAGTTTTAAAAAAGGACAGTGAAATGAAAGAAAAAGTAATATTAATTATTTTTAGTTTGGCTGTTTTAACAGGCCTGTACTATGTTGTGGGAGATGATCTGTGGAGCAGTCTGACAGCCTCCTTTTTCTTCACAGCTATTTCCGTTTCAGTATGCGTACAGGTCATTGAGATCATAAAAAAGCTGGAAATTAAGAGATGAGAGGTCAAAAGTGAAGAAGAAATTATTGACAGTGCTTGCGCTGCTGGCAGTCTGCTGCCTGATGTTTTTTGGCTGCTCAGCAAAGGAAGAGGCGAGTGAGGAAATCCCTCTGTCCGAAAGGAGTATTGAGGAGCAGGTTCAAAATGGACGAAGCGACATATTTAAAGAATACGATAATATCAAGGCCTTTAGAGCCGTGTATCAAAATGATCTGAGAACCATGAACGGGCTGGTAGACCCGCAGAAATATGATATTGTTTTGAAAAATCTTGAGTATGAGTACCCACAGATTCAGGAGTCTTCAAAGGTAACGGCAGCCTATAAAAAGATTGACAAGGATAAGTATGTGCTGAAGTATTACGATTCATTTGAAGAATACGGCGAATTAAAAGAAAGCGACCTGGCAGCCCTGAACGAATCCGGTAAGTCGCAGGGGATCACCTACAAGCCGACCATTGCGGAACTTGTACCAGAGCAGGAAAATATCCGGGCTTATTATGAGAAGATTGTCTGAAAAATTAGAAGAATTGAGGACAGGAGGTGCGCAGAATGAGAGATACCATCAAAAACGGCGTGAGCTGGGTGGTTTACAGCGTCATCATTATGGTGGATATCGTGCTTAACTATCAGCTTTTCCACTGGCTGAGCAAGCCTCTTTACAAAATTAATGAAACACTTTTCGGCTCTGCGGAGCTGGGCCTGAAGGGCCAGCCACCCTTTGTGGTCTTTTTCCAATTCCTTATTCCAGTTATTCTGTTTTTGGTCATTGTGATGGCCGGGTATTTTCTGTGCAAGAAAATTGAGGAAAAGAAAAACCAATAAAATGACCTTTATCTTTACAAAAAAGAGCGTTTGCAGAATAAGAGGAGGAAAGTCCATGAAACTAAAAGCGTATCTAAACAGGCTGCTGCGGGAAGAATCCAAAAGTATGCGGGGAGTTCGTCTTGTCATTAAAATCATTTTGGTGCTCCTGGTTCTGTCGGTATACGCGCTTCTGAACACACTGGTGCTCGAAAGCATACCCGATAGGGCCTATGCTCTGATCAATCCTGAATTAGAAAACAATATGGTGCTTTATCATTATGTTTTTTCCCCGGCGGTTATCCTGGCACTGGTGCTCTCAATGGTATGGATCAGTAAGGACTTTAACTTAAAAAGAAGAAGCAAAATAAAAAAGGACAGCCTTATTATCGGGCTAATTCTGTTTGCGTTATATATGATTCTTTATCTCCCATACATTTTTTATAGTTTTCAATCCTCAGCGTTTTTTGTCAGGATGGTACTTTTCTTTCTGTCCAAAGGAGCGAATCGGGCATTTTTGCAGGTGTTGTTACTGCTGTCGGGGTACTTTATCATAAATGGGGTTGTTAGGGCTCCAGTTGCGGGAGATAAAAATTGATTGTGTAAGAATTAGTTGGAGTTTCCTGTTTCGAGTGAAGAAAACTTCGATATTGATAATGAGGTGACAGAAATGAGCGAAAACAAGTTTTTGATTAAAATTGCGGTGACACCATATATTATTTTGGGGTTATTAACAATAAGTAATTTTATAGCTAAATGGCGGGCAGTCAATATTGATGCGATGATGAGTACAGGTCTCTACTATGCCGCGTTCATATTTTTACTGCTTATTTACATCATTTCAGGCATATTGATCGCAGGTTTGTATAAGGACTGTAAAAAGGTAAGTTCAAACAAGGCGTTGAAAATTATTTTAATCAGCAATTTAATTATCCTGCTCGGTTTTTTTGCAGCAGGTTATATTGGGATAAGCATCTTTGTTAGTATTAAGGATTTTTTAACCTTTGACATAGTATTAATGGGCAGTTACCTTTATCTTTTGGTCCAAAAATATTGAACTGCGCACTTTGTCTATCCTCACAGCGTTCTTCTGAATTTGGCAAAAAGACAAAACGACAAGATAATCATATTTTGTGATTATACCAGTTAAATTTGCGAGATAGCCGGTTAGTTTTGCGAAAGATCTTTTATGGCAGGCATAAACATGCTATATTTGTTTTTAACAAGATTAAAGATAGATATCTAGTGCTAAAAAGGTACCATTTGCTTTGAATGTGATTTTTTTAAGGGATAAAAACCACGAGAAAGGAGAAAAAATGAAAAAGAAATTGTTTGTAATGATGCTGGCATTGCTGGTTTTCTCTTTGCCATTGTCAGGATGCACGCCAGATAAAGAAGACGTACAGAAAGAAAACAAAGCGGAAAAAACCATGGAAGAACAAGTAGAGAACAATCAGAACGCGATTTTTAAACAGTACGACAACATCAAGGCATTCCGGTCGGAATACCAAAAGGATCTGGAGACAATGAACGCGCTTGTGGACCCGGATAAAGCGGAATTTGTTCTGAGTGATATCAGCTATACAGCAGGCGCGCCCAGCTCCGATTCAAAAGTCGATGCCACCTACAGGCGAATTAATAAGGAGACCTATGTTCTAAAATACTATGAATCCTGGGATGTGTATAATGAACAGGTAAAAAACGATTTGTCAGCACTCAATGAATCGGTTAAGGACCAGGGAATCGAATACCGTATAGACCGCGCGGAGCTCGTACCAGAGGATAACAGAGTGCGGGCTTATTTTGAGAAAGTGACATAAACGCTTTTATAAACAACGGGTAAATTATAGAAAAGACAGAAACTACAGGCTTTCTGTCTTTTTTATATGTCTAAAAAATATATAGATATCTTTTATAAGTTGAAAATGTTATAATAAAATAAAGCGTAAATCCATGGATGGAGAGAGGGGGTCTTGAAAATGTTCCGCATTGGTGTGTGTGATGATGAAGCCTATTTCCGACAGGATATTGAAAAGAGGCTGGAAGCTTATTTTAAAGAGAAGCCCTTTAAGCCGGAAATACATATTTTTGAAAAAGGGCAGGAGCTTCTTGAGGAGGCAGAAAAAAGTCACTTTGATCTGGTGTTTTTGGACATTGAAATGCCAGATGTGAGCGGGGTGACTGTTGGAAAAAGGTTGCGGGAAATAAAACCGGATATATTTTTGATTTTTGTGACTTCTCATCATCAGTATGTCAGGCAGGCCTTTCGTTTAGACGCTTTCCAGTATTTTGAAAAGCCCCTAAACGATGTGGATTTTAAGCAGGAAATGGATCGGATGATAACGGAATCCATTTTAAGGAAACAGGACTATGTGTTAGAATACAAGGGTGTAAAAACAAAAATCCCAATTTTAAAAATTATATATCTTGAATCGACGGGATGGAACGTGATTGTCCATACAAAGGATGAAAACTATAAAATAGTGGGAAAACTTGGGGAAGAAGAAAAACGGCTGGCAGCCTACTCCTTTATCCGCGTGCACCAGAGTTATCTAGTCAATATGCAGTATATTACAAGATTTTTCAGCGACAAGGTATTTTTACAGGGACTGGACGAGCCCCTGCCTGTGAGCAGAAAATATAAGGAAACCGCCAAAAAAGCGCATTTAATCTACCAAAGTGGAACTGGTATATGATCATGGAAATATGGATACAGATTTTTGCTGCTGTGTTTGAGGCGGTTTTGATCTATTACTGGGTGCGGGCTTTTTCAAAGGATAAGGAAAGTAAAAGGCGCTGGAGTGTGCTGGAGTTGACCCTGCTGAGCGGGTGGATTTTAATTTCACTTGTTTTTGTGAAGAACCCGTTGTTGTTAATTTCATTCACTGCGGTGGGCTGTCTGATAATGTTCCGGATTTACCACGTTTTGTGGAAAACTAATTTAGTGGCAACACTTGTTTTTTGTGCGGTAATGGCTTTATGTGATGTGTTGGCTACCTATTTAGTAATACTTTTTAGCGGAGAAGATGTTGAAGCCGCCCGTTTCACTGCGAACCTAATGCTGATCACTAACTTAATTGCCAAGTTTTTGATTTTAGCTTTTGTCAGTTTTGTTTATGTGCGCAACAAAACAGACTTCAGCAGACTTTTCTTTAAAAAGAGTATCTATCTTTTAATTATGCCAGTTGCCAGTATTATTGTTTTATATCAGATACTCAGCTTTAGCGATATGGAAGAGGAATTTAGTATTGTGATGTGCTTACTTGGAGTGACAGGGCTTTTTATTGGAAACATCTATTCTTTCACTTTTTTTGAAAAAGAAGAAGCCCTTGAAGAACAGCGGATCAAACAGGTTTTTCTCGAACAGCAGATTGAAGGACAGCGAATTTATTACCAGAATCTTGCAGCTTCTAGCGAGGAGGTTCGGAAAATGCGGCACGACTTAAAAAACGCCTTTGCTGCCCTTTCTGGCTATTTGAATGAAGGAGACATCGAAAATGCCAGGCGGTTTGTGGAACAGAAAACTGAAAAGCTGGGAGAACTCGTCTACAACACAGGGCATCCTGCGGTAGACGCGGTGGTCAATGCCAAAAGGACAAGAGCTGTTAAAGAGAAGATACAATTTGATGCTAAAATCACTTTGCCAGAGAAGCTGTATGTGGACGAAATGGATTTGTGCATTATTATAGGCAATGCCCTTGATAATGCATTAGAGGCCTGCGAGAAAATGCCGCCGGGTCAGGGAAAGATTATTTTATTCCTTCGAAGGTCGGGAGATATGCTCTTTATAGAGGTCAAGAATACGTTTCTGGAAGAACCTGTCAGGGGGACAGAAGGATTTGTAACCACTAAAAAAGATAAGAAGAATCATGGTTTTGGTTTAAAAACAATGGACCGGCTCGTTCAAAAATACGACGGCACCATAGATTACAAGGCAGAAGAAGGTCGGTTCTGCCTGTCAGTCAATTTAAACCTTAAAGCCCCTGTCAATTCTGCGAGATAAACCGTCAATTCCGCAAGCCCCCTTTAAAAGAAAACGAAATCATGCTATCTTTAGATTATCCAAAAGGATGATTTAAAGATAGCTTTTTTAATTCGGAAAGCTGGAAATGAGGAAAAGAAAATGAAAGAAAAAATGAAAAAAGCGTTGATTCGGTTTGGCCCGATTCTTACATTTATCGCTTTACAGATGGGTATTTTCACGGCGAACGCTTCATCTTGTTTTAGTGTTTATCAGCCAAAAGAACCGGAAGGAATGGCGAAATATAAAAAATGAGTTCCAAATGTATAACTTGATAGAGGGGTGATTCCAATGGGAAATAAACGATATACATAATAAAGAACAAAAAAATATAATAAGAAAGGAAAAAAACAATGAAACTAAGTAAGAAACTGTCTGTTTCTTTTGCGGTTATTTTGTTGATTATGACGACACTGATGATGCCGGCATTTGCAAATGAAAAAATAACCAATGAAGAAACAACAACAATACAAACTGGAGAGATACAACCAAGAATCGCTGTTACTGTATATCATGAAGAATGGGTTAACTATTCTGTAGGAGACAGTATTCCTTCTGATATTTATAGACAAGGATGGTATGGTGGAGCTTATGTTTCAGGATGGCTTAAATTAATCAGAACTGTGACTACTGGCAATAATATTGCGGTGTTGTATGGCGGAAATCTTGTGGGAAGCGCTTGAGTTAAAGAATTTTTGTAAGATGAAATAAATAAGTGTTTTGTTTATAGCAGATAGCATTATAACTATGCTATCTGCTCTTGTTTACACGATGAAATAAAAAATAGAAAGATTTTTTATATTAGATGAGTAAAGTTTACAACAACCATGCCACTTGGAAAATCATTCAGTTTATCAAAAAACGAAACCCGGCTCACAGACTGAAAATCCTTTCTGGATGAGGAAGAATATCAGAATTAGCCAGACTGCTTGACACTCCTTAGAAAAGCTAAAGCAGAATCTCTGGCACTAAATTACAGTAAAAAAGTAGGAGGCCCCCCATGATCCACAACCTATCCCAAAAACTAACCACCACCTTCATCCACCACCACATCATTGACGCTGAGGACCGGGAGGTTTATATTTACAGCTTTGAGCTCCTGCTGTCCGCGGTCATCAATCTGGCGGTGGTGGTGCTTTTAATATGCCTCACCGGGCAGGTGTGGGGCGGCGTGGGCTTTGTCCTCTCTTTTATCATCCTGCGGCAGTCCGCTGGAGGGTACCACGCCTCCTCGCATTTTTTCTGTATCCTGAGCTTTACGGTCATTTTTTCGGTGTTTCTGGCAGTGATCATTTTTCTGCCGACGCTTTACTACCTGCCGGTTATTCTGGGAGCCTTAACCATTGGCATCCCGGTCATTGTGCGCACCGCGCCGGTGGCCCATGAGAACAAGCCCCTGACCGGGGCGGAGTGTGCGCGCTTGAGCCATCTGGCAAAGCTGACCGTGGTTGTCTTAACAGCCCTGATCATGACGGGCTGGTACTTGGTGCCCTGGAACGCGGCGTCTGTCGGTGCGGCCCTGGGGCTTCTGACGGTTGCGCTGTCGTCCCTGGCGGCGCTATATCAAAAGAGAAAGCGGGCTTAAGCCTGCCCTGGACTGTCGACAAAGTCAAAAAGTGGTTATAAAGCTAAAGTAAGAGGCGACTTCAATTCTATATTCTTCATTAAATAATCTTTTCTTTAACGCTTTATCTCTTGGAAATAAAATTTGTCGACACTTTAAGCAGAGAGCTTATGCTTTCTGTTATTTTTTTGCTCTAAATAAAGAGAGAAGGAGTTATTATGAATAAAAAAGATTTGTACGCAGTGCTTAAAGACAAAACCCGTATTGCCTGGGTGGAGGTTTTTACAGACCCGGAAGCAGGGGATGGCCTTCGGGTCTGGTTTGAGGACTGGCAGGGGCTGGAGTTCTACCGGAGTAAGGCAACCTTTGCCAAATGGCTGGAGGAATGGGATATTGTGAGCACTGCGGCGGCGGAAAAGGCGGCCAGGGCGCTTCTGCCGGGCAGCCAGCTTCTGCCCATGTACCGCGGCCCAAAATGTACCTTTGTCCAGATTAAGACCAAATCGACCAAAGCCGGGGAGAAGTATGCCTACAGCTGGGTAAATTTGGATTTATCTATTTAATCCCCAATAAATCCTGTATTTTCAAGGTTTTTCGCCTGTGTAATTCTCAAACCTTATGTATTTTCCCTTGTTTTTTCCCTTACGAGCCGAAACAAGGGAAACTTTTTGTTATTCGCCGCCGACTACCTTATCCAGCAGTCTTGCGGAAGTACGCTTCGCTTCCCTTGTAGCGTGAGCGTAGATATTCATTGTGGTACTAACGTCAGCGTGTCCAAGAAGCTCCTGCACATCCTTTGGTGCTGCCCCATTTGAGAGCAGATTGCTTGTGAATGTGTGACGAAGCTGGTGGAAATGGAAGCCCTCCAACCCCTCGACTTTTTTCCTTGCCGCCCTGCACATAATCCCTACCGTACTCGGCGATTCAAACGCCCCGTCCGGTCTGAGGCAGACAAAGGATATTTCCTTGTACCCCTCCGGGACTTCTTCCGTTCTTGGCAGACTGTAAACCTCGTAATAAGTACGGTCTTTTTCTTTGACCTCACTGTAATAGTTGAGGCTGTAAAGCTCTCCGTATCGGAAGCGGTTTTTGTGCTGTTCGGCTTTGGCTGTCTTAAGGATTGCCGCCAGCGTGTCGCAGAAGTCCACAGTGCGGACTTTCTTACGCTTCGTTGCTCCTATCTCTGTCTTGTGCCTTGCTCCGTTGTAGCGCATACTGCGGCGTACTGTTAGGTATTGACCTTCAAGATTAATATCCTGCCAGGTCAAGCCGCAGACCTCGCCAATGCGAAGCCCCGTGTAGTAGGCAATCTGAATGGGCAGAAGAGCCGGATTGTATTTCTTTTTCAGAAAGTCCTCCAGCTTCAGATACTGTTCGTGGCTGATCGTAGGTACAGAAGTCACATCCCCGTCCTCGTCTGAGAACAGTTCGTATTCTTCCTTTTTGCCCCTCCACACTACATACTGCATCGGGTTAAAGGAAATCAGCCTTTTGGGGAACACCGCAAAACGGAACGCCCCTTGCAGGACTGCTGAGAACAATCGCAGATACCCTTTGCTGAGTGCCTTTGCCTGTGTGCCGTCGGCATTTGTGCCACCGAAACTGAGAAAGTCGATATATGCCTGTAAATGGTCAGCCGTTACACTTTTCAGTTTTCGGTTGCCGATAGGGTGCTGCTTGATACGGTTTACCGTCCCCTGATATGCCATCACCGTACCGTTACTCAGATTGCCGGGCTTCAGTTCTTCTTCCACCCACATATCCAGCAGTGTTCCCACCGTAACATTCTCCGTTTTCGCAACGAATTTCTTTTCCTCGTAGTCCTCCATTGCCTTTCGCAGCAGTGCTTCTGTTTCCGCCTTGCTTTCTGTTCCGGGGAACTCCTTCTGCACACGGTTTCCGCTTTCATCTTCGATATAAAAGCGGTAGTACCACTTTTTGCCTTTCTTTCTTACAGAACCTTTTGCCATAGATAAAATTTCTCCTTTCTATCCGTGGCAATCGGGTCTGTGACATATGGTGTGCGTAAAGTAATAGCGTCACTTGCCGGTTGTTGTTTCAACCGGCATTTTCATTTGTCAAGGTGCCACGGCATTTTTCTTTTCGGCCAGCCTTTCCTCGGCTGCCGTCACTATCCCGAAGAGTTCGCCCATGGATACCTTTGTGCGACCCTCATCGTAGATATGTAAAATCCCATCAAGAAATCGTTTCATATCTTCGATCGGTGCTTCCATTTCATTGCGATAGACCTTTTCTGTGATTGCGCCCGACTCAATGGCATATCGCATCAGCGATTCTTTCAGCCCCTCGTCCGCAGCTACACGGTCAACCTCTGCCATAGCATCGGCAAAGTGGTAACAGAGTACCGAGTACAGGTCTATCATCTTTCCAAGAAATGTTGTCAGGAGCTGCTGGTGCGGCTCTCCCTGAACAACACTCACGCTGTCAAGGTATTTTGCGATATGTGCTTCAATGTCCCTCTGACAGAGCGTTTTAGCGTCATATTCCTTTTCTTCGGAAAGCCCCGTCAGCCATTCGGGAGTGGTCAGAAGTGCCTCGGCAAGACCGTTGATAATCATGGTTCGCTTCGGGTCAACGCCGTCTGCTTCATACCTTTGAATGGTGGACTTGTTCACGCTGATACGCTTGCCAAGTTCCGGCATAGAAAGTTTGAGTTCTATTCTACGCTCTTTAATGCGTTCCCCGACTTGTTTTGGGGTAAACATTGTTTCTTCTTTCAAGGCATTCACCTCCTGTTTGAGTACAGTATATCACAAACAAACTCAATTTGCAACCATTATTCTGAAAAATATTAAAAATAATCCTTAAATAGTTGCAAAACAGGTTGACAAACGGTAGCAAAATAAGTATAATGATAATGCTAAAGTTGCATTTTGAGTATTTAAGAGAGGAGAACAGCATTATGAACGCAATCAAAATGGGAATGACAATCGAAGAAGCGGCAGAAACCAGCGGCATCGGCAGGAATACCATGCGCAAGTTGGTGGACTGGGGCAAGCTGCCTGTTCTGAAGGTCGGGCGTAAAACCATTATCCGCAGGGATACCTTAGAGCGTTTTATGACCGTCAATCAGGGCAGAAACCTGCTCAATGAAAAAGATGTACGAAAAGTTGAATAACCGTTCTCTAAAAGCCCTCGGCGTTTGAGAGCGAAATACACCCCTCGCACAAATCTACGATTTGTACTCTGGGTATTTCGCCCCTGCGGGGAGCCTGTATCATCGTCCGGGTATCCCATCCCGTCCTCTGATACAGAGAAAATTGCACCGCAATTTTCAATGGCTGTCCCGCTGTCAAAAGCCATCGGAACAGCCGCAACCGACAAGTCGGTTGCAAAATGAGAACGCCCCAATACGGGAGAAAGGACACTATGGCGAGACACAGCTTTATTCAGATGTCAAAGCTGTCAAATGTCAAGGGAAGAATATCGTATATCACAAGCAAGGCAAGACAGGAAAACCTCTATGCCACCTACCGTACCGCAGACAATACCTTTTGGGGCAATCTCGCAAGGGAATGTCAGCAGGAATTTAAACGAAGCGGTACACCGGGAAGGTGCATTGAAGCAAGGGAGCTGATTATCGCCCTGCCCGAAGTTTACACCACCTATGAGCCGCAGCAGGTGCTTGAAGATTTCACAGAGGAATTTCACAGACGGTACGATGTGGAATGTGTATCGGCTCTCCATCATAACAAGAAAAAGACCAACTACCACATCCACCTTATCTTCAGTGAAAGGAAGCTGCTTCCCAAGCCCGATGTAAAGATTGCCACCAGAAGCGTATTTTATGACGAGACAGGGCAAAGGGTACGCACCAAGAAAGAGATTACCGGCGAGGACGGACAGATGCGAAAAGGCTGTACAGTCATCAAAAAGGGGGAAGTTTACGAAAGCCATTTATTCACAACCAAAGACGAGCGTTTCAAAAGCGAAGCCTTCATAGCAGAAGCAAAGGAAGTATACACGGCGCTTATCAATTTCCACATTTCAGATCCCGAGCAGCGACTGAAAGTGTTTGATAAGAACAGTGTGTATCTGCCTACCAAAAAAATCGGCAAGAATAATCCGAAAGAGGAAGAAATCAAAGCGGACAACGCCGCAAGGCAGGAGTGGAACCAAGCGGCGGATATGGCACTGATCACAGGCATTTCGGAAGAAACGATATTGGAGATTAAGCAGACGCAAATCCACGAAAAAGTCAGCCAGTCTATCCGTAACAGTGGTTGGCTTCCCAACCTGTTCCGCAGTATCGTGAGCAGGGCAAAGGATTTTCTGCAAAACCTTATCCGTGAACAGAGTATGCCGCCCAAGCCTACACTGGATATCGATATGGCAGAGTTCCGTCATATGCGTAACCTGATGATAAAATTTCAGGATAAGGCAAAAGAAATCAAGCACTTGCAGGATAAGGTTCTGCCGGAGCTTAAGCAGCAGCTTGCCGAAACAAAGGGCATCTTCAAGGGTAAGGAGCGTAAAGCGTTGGAAGCGCAGATACAGCAGACCGAAAGGGAAATCGCTGATAAACTGGACAAAATTCCCGACACACTGAAAGCAGACGGTTATCCCGATGTGCAAGTCTTTATGGCAACCTACCGCAAGGCAGAAGCCGTAGTGGAGCAGTACAACCGTGAGCTTGCCGAGTGGGAACGCAAGGTCAAGGAAAACAGCAAACCCGACGAAAAAGAACGATACGCACCACCTGAAAGAAAAAGCGTTCGTGACCAGCTCAGACGGTTGCAGGCAGAGAGCAGACAGATCAAACCCAAGCATCGAACCCACGACAGAGAACGATAGCTTTTCACACCGAAAACAATACCGCAGAGCAGTATCAAAGGCAAGACTCCATTACTCCAAATCAGGGGCAGCGGAGTCTTTCTTTTTGCACTTGTATTGACTGAAGGCAATTCTTTAGAGCAAAACAAAAGGGCACTCAGCTATGAACAACTAAATACCCCTTTTGCTTTATCTTCTTTGGTGTTAAATGTTGAGATTTCCTGCAATCGTTTTCACGACTTCATATTATCTTTGCATTTTTCATAGTCTTGGGAATAGATTACATCCAAACCAAGCTTAACGAATGCATCATACGCATCATCAAGCTTGGTTGGATTAACAACTAATGTACCGGCACCTTGGAAGCGAGGGGCTTTTGCGTTTCCCTTCATTTTACTGCCCTGTACCACTCATTTTAACGGTGTCGTCACCTTGGTTTCCAGCTCGCAATGTGTTACATCACTCCAATGACGGCGGATGGCAATATCAGCAGTAAGGTCAGTATTGTTATAGGAAATAGACCATTGTGTGTTACTTGTGATGTCATCGGGGTTGGGGTCTTGTGCCGCCGATTTCATTGCGTTCCACACGGTATCGTTGGTGTAATTGCCTTTTTCCGCCTCCAGCACCTCCATCACGGCGTCATAGCGTTCCTTGCCGTGACCGTAGATGCCGTTTTTCTGATTCGGAAGCACCTCATCCTTATAACGAATGAAGAAATTCGTAACCGCCTCTGATGGAGTATCGATCAGCTCTCTTGGTTCGCCGTCAATGTCATACTCGATTACTCTGCCGTCGCCGGATGCGTCGTTTATGTAGAAATGGTAATCTCTGCCGGATGATGCGAACATATCATAGCTGCGTAAAAGCTCCACTGCTTCCTCTGTGGTCGCCGCCCTGTCAAGAACAAGGCGTATTGCAAGAGTAGTTGCAATGACAGGTTTGCCTGTGTTTTGACGCACAGGCTCACTATCCAGTGTCAACACAGCGATAGACACGCCCTTCTCATTCATACCATCCAGACAGATAAACGGAGCGGTCAGACTCGCCAGCTCTTTTTTGATATTCTCATCAGGCACATTTGCTGAAACATTGTCAAGCGCGGCAAAGGCAATCGACTTATATCCGTCCTTTGGCGCACAGTAAACCAACATAGCAGATGTATCTTTGCTAAAATCGTAATTCCGTCCCATATGAACGTCGCCGTCCGTATCGGTCAGACTAAACACCGTACAGCCGAAATTGGGCGCTTTGATCGTCACAGGCAGCAGCGGAAGCGCCTCTTTCAGAATCGCATCGATCATCGTCTGATCGTCCTGAATGCCGTAATCGATAATATCGTCAAGATCGTAATCGTATTTGACATCCATGCGGTAGAGATTGTATCCATCCGCGTAATCCGTAAGCTGCTCAATGCTGCCGATGGTCTGGTTATTCATGTTTTTTCTCCTTTTCAGTTCGATATTATTCTGTAATAGAACCCGACCTTGCTTCCGGGTTGTATTTCGTAATAAAGAGTTCAAGGGTTTCTTTGAGCGTTTTTATTTGTGCTATCCTTTTATTCGTTAATCTATATGATATGCAATATTAATGGGTACTTCCTGTGTTGAATTTAAATACGAAACCTTAATTCCAATACGCTTTGATTTTCCCTCTAAATTATCGTGCCAACGCAAGATAAATTCTTCTTCTGTAAGATATGTGTAACTACCGGAAGTCGATGGATCCATAAAATAATAGATATATGTATCTTTTTTCGCATCCTTCTGATATCCGATTAACACAACATAATGACCATCGTCTTCTGTTTCAGTATTATAATCACCGTCATCTTTCCATGCTTGAATCGCACAAATAATAGGAGAACCATCATCAAGAGCTGCCCTGAATTGCAATAGCAAGCTATCTGTAAGCTTCAAACCGTATTCATTTGAAGCATAATCTACACACACAACCTCTGTTGCAATCACTGGGGTATTCGGAAAACCTTCTGTACGAACGGATTCTAAATATTCTGCTATATTCATATAGTTAGTCCCATTTTCCGGAGTTGCTTCAAGCTCCCAAAGTAATCGATCTTCTCTGGTGTCAAAATCGTACCCCGCATAGCGTAAAACAGATGCAACGCAAGCCACTCCACAGGTAAAATTATGGCTTTGTCTAAATAACGGTAATTTTATAAGTTTACATTTTCCTTTTTCATCCGTTTCAGGCAACGACGTTGATGAAACATTATAATCATAAAATGTATTTCCTTCCGGTCCAGTATCGTTCAAGTAATATTCCTTCATCTGATTGGCAATACCTTCAGATTTCGGTTCTTTATTTGCTGTAATTATCATAAACAAAGATACAACAAATAAAAGAATTGAAAGCACAGGGATAAGCTTCTTGATTGTTTTCGCTTTGAAATGCCTCCGATAAATTATTATCTCGTACCGTTATTTTACGGTAATTTTCTGTTGATGAGGTTGTTTCGTAGTATGTGTAGCATACTACTGAGGGGATATCCCCTTAAAAATTTTCGCTTTTTCTGTAACAACACCCGACCTTACTTTCGGGTTGTATTTCATAATAAAGAGTTCAAGGGTTTCTTTCAGCGCTTCTATCTGTGCTTTCAAATAGAACGCATCCTCGAATAGTGCGTAATGAACGCAGGCTCTGATTAGAATGAATATCAGCGGCGTCAGCTTTTCGTAGGGAATACCCAGCTTGCTCTCGAAGCTTTTTGCGTATTGCGTATATCGTTCATCTACGCCCGCAAAGAATTTCTGACCGTATTCTCTGTATTTCGGGTGAGTATAGACCTGATACATAAGTCTGTATTTCTTGCCGTGGTTTTTTGCCGTCCAATAGGGTATCTCGTCAATAAACCGCCATAAGTCCTCCACATCGGTGGGAGCTTTCGCCATAAACTCATCTTCCACCTTGCCCATACAGTATTCGGTGGACTTAACGATAAGGTCATCGAGATTATCAAAATACAGATACAGTGTCGCAACACTGCAATCGCAGGCTTTTGCGATAGCTTTTATTCCGACAGAGGAAAATCCGTTCTCCGCATAGCAGGCGAAGCTCCTTTCCATTATATCTGTTTTCTTCGCCTTGCGGGCTTCTTCATTATATGTACGCAATACCTTACCTCCTCCCCCGCAAAATGGTGAACGGTCGTTAAGATTATACTACTTTTGCTTTGATTTTTCAAGAGGCTAAAGCAAAAATCTGAATCATTCTGTGTGAAAACGGCAGGGATTTCTCCCTGCCGCCGAAGCCTATTTTAGTAACTTTATCATAACCTCATTTATCGCATCCGTATATCTGCCCTGTGCAATCAGTTTGTTACGTTAGGAAAGCAGAGCGTTGAAAATATATCGTCGTTCCTCTACTGTGAGGTAAAGGTAATATTTCTGCTTTCTCATACGAAGATTACCTCCGTATTTACCGTTTCCGTAACCGCTGACCGCAGAGCGTTCATTCTGCCGACCCATAACATTTGGTTCTCAGCTTTCAGCGTTTCGGTAATGCCCTCACGCTCTGCCCGTTGCTTCATCAGGCGGTCAAACAGTTCCTGTGCCTGTTCTTCAACATCAGCAAGGTAGGATTGCAGCTTGCCGCTTATCAGCAAATCGGTGTAAAATACCTTTTTATGCTCCCGAATATACCGCAAATGCCGATGTCCCCATATACCGATATGCCTTTCTTCTTTTTCGTCAGGTAATACCAGGCAGGGAATGTAATAATCGCCCTGCAATTCGTACCATAAGCCGTTGCTGTTGTCGTAAATGTACTTATCCATATTAAAATCCTCCAGTATCATATATTCGCACATATGTCACAGTTTCCCGATTACCACAACCTGTTATATCTTGTTATGAGATTTTCTTTCCCTCAATTTTTCCCTTATGAGATAGCGAGGGAAGAATAAATTGTTGTGAAATCGTATAAAGGAATAAGGTGAGCACACTGCGAAAAATCCTTTATTTTCTAGGCCTTTGGAGGATTTTATTGATAACCTGTAACCTCTGTTAAGAGGCCATAATTTGTAGAAATTCAAATTTGGATTTAATTAATTAACGGCCCCGGGCCTGTAAAGGAGGCGAAATGCCTGGAGCTTAAAAACGGCATGATCGTGCGCCATCTGCACCGGGACGCCACCATAAGGCGCAAGCTGGAGGAGGCAAGGCAGGTGGCGGCTGCGCTGGAAAAAAGATGAAAAAGGTATGTGTTTGTCCCATAAGTGCAAAATAATACCCGATATACAGATGAAAACAGCCATATTTTACCCTTTTTTGCCGGTTTACGCCGCCAACCCGCGGTTTGCGGCATTGGCCAGCACCCGGTATAATACACCTACAAGCTTGAAAAAACAAAGAACACCGGTGTTCCGAAAGGAACGATCAAATGAATAATCAAATAAACAGAATGGTTGTCACACCCGAGGAGCTGAAGGATCAGCCGGTTATCACCACATTGGACCAGCTGTTCTGCATGGAGCTCATGGATTTGCAGATGAACCGGGAGGAATTATTAAGGGCATATTATAATCGCACGCTGTTTCTGGGCAGGTCGCCGGAGCAGCCCGTGACGGTGGTGTACGGTACGGGCGCCACCCCCTGCTACAATATCCGCGAAGCAGCGGCGCTCATGGGAAAGCGAGAAGGTATTGACGCTTTTATCGCAGAGCACAGCGATGCGCTGGGTGTGACCATGCGCATTGCGGCGGCGCCGGACAGCCTGGGGCTGCTCGAATTTCTGCCCACGGCAGACATCGAGGGAATTCATCGCCTGGCAGAGCTGCTGGGCAAAGAAGCGGACCCGGAGGGCGTGGCCATCATGTTTGAGCTGTTGGAGGAAAAGGCTGTGGCCTGGGGGAGACAGTGCTATGCATAAGTTTACCATTACAGACACAACCTGCTATGATACGCTCTGGCTGCCGGGCCTTGAGACAATACCGGCGGTCATTGACCCGCCTATGTATTACGGCGGAGAGCCGGAGGTATGGCTGGCGCTGAGCCCGATCCTGCCCCTGCTCGGCCAGACCTCAGCCAGCAAGCTGGCCGGGCTCATCGTTTTGGGAAGCAAGTGCAAGCGCCGGGTGTATTTTGGGGGAAGGCACCGCCACATGTGGATGGTGAACATACAGGGGCTGCGCGGGCTGCTGCTGTTTATAAAGGACGATGTAAAAATGGAATGGGCGAAGGAGCAGTTTGAACGAAAGGTACACGCCCTGGAAATGCTGCATAAGGGGGACGCAAAGACCTCCATCCTTTACCACTATGAGGAGGGGAGTGAACCGGTTTCCGCCGAGGAATACGGCTGTGAGGCCGGGACACTGGCTCGTGTGCTGATCGGCACGCACCGCCGCTGCCAAAAGCTGGAGGAGATGCTGGAGCAGGTGGAGAATGGGGCTTAACTACCTGGCGGAGCTCAACGCCATGCGGGATTATCTGCTGCTGAGGCCTCTGGCCTCCGGGCAGATATCCTTGTGGCACGGGCTCATGATGATCAATAACCTCTGTGGCTGGAAGAGCTGGTTTACAGCGCCGAATATGACGCTGCAGGCTTTTTCGGGGCTTTCGGACAGTGGAATCCATAAGGCGCGGAAGGTGCTTAAAGAGAGGGAGCTCATTGACTACCTGCCCGGATCGTCTGGGGTGATACCGGCAAAATATCACATTTATCCGGTATCCCTGCGGGTCCGGGAGGCGCGCGGCAGTAAGGGCAGTAGTACAGGCAGCAGTACAGGCAGTGGTGCGGGCAGTGAGACAGGGAGCCGTACAGGCGGCAGTACCACATTCTATAAACAAAACAAACCAGACAAAAAGAGACAAAAGGAAACCACCAATCCTTTTTTAAAAATGTTAAGCGATGAGGAGGAAATGTGAACCGAAACGAAACGTTAAAAATTCTGGCGGTCATCAGGGCGGCCTATCCCTATTATTACAATAACCAGTCGGAGGAGGACCTGAAAACTGTGGTCAGCCTCTGGCAGGGGATGTTTGAGGAGTATGAGTACAGGCTGGTATCCGGTGCGGTGCGGGCCTTTATCGCCAGTGACACTAAGGGTTTTCCGCCCTCTGTGGGCATGGTTCTGGACAAGCTGAGGCTGCTCACCGCGCCGCCGGAGCTCTCGGAAATGGAGGCCTGGAACCAGCTTTCCAGGGCGGTTAAAAATTCGGCCTGGTACGCCGAGGAGGAATTCGACAAGCTGCCGGAGGATATCCGCGGCATTGTGGGCTCTCCGGACAGCCTCCGGGAGTGGGCATTGATGGAGGCGGGCACCTTTCACTCGGTCATTCAGTCCAATTTTATGCGCAGCTACCGGGCCAGCCGGGGGCGTAAACGCGCCCTTGAGGAGCTTCCGGAAAGTGTGCGCGGCATGATCGGGGAGCTGGCCGCTCAGAAAACCCTGCCGCCTGAGCAGAGGAGGGATGAAAATGCAAGCGGTGAATGAGCAGGACAACCAGGCTGAGATCCTCCGCTTTATCGAGATGGCTAAGCGGGGCGACAAGGACATGAAGCTGGCAGTGGTCAATCTTTTCAAGCTCATGGCTTACAGCATGGTTTACCGGTCTTTTTATGATAAAGAGGAGCGGGAGGAAATGTACCAGGAGGCCTGCTTGCAGATATTGGAGGCCATTGAGGATTTTGATACGGAAATGTACCGGCATGTGTATTTCCGGTATTACCTTAAAAACCGTCTGCGGTTTATGATTTCAAACCGGATTTGGCGCATTGGACTTGAGAAAAGGCGGTTTATCTACTCGATGGATGAAAAAACAGCCGGAGTCCAGAGAGGGGAGCGCGAGAAAAAGAACCAGCTTCCGGCTGAGGAGAATACGGAGGAGCTGGCCATCAGAGGCTGTATGGCGCAGAAGGTGCTGGAGGTGATGCAAGAAAAGATGGAGCAGAAAACCTATGAGGCGGTCTGCCGGCATTTCATGGAAGGTATCAGCTACGCCGAGATCGCCAGGGAAAGGGGGAAGAGCCGCTCCACTGTCCATAAACAGTGCAGCCGTGCGCTGGACAGGGTGAAGCGGGAACTGCTCGGGGATGAGGAGTATCTGAGACGTCTGTAAAGCCGGGTGTGCTGGTATCAGGTATAATGGGCCAGAGCTTTTTCAAGCTCCTCTTTCAGGGACGCGCAGAGGGGTTTGGGGGAATGGAGGATCAGGTCGCCGCCAAAGGAAAGAAGGTAGCCTATGAGCCAGTTGTCCACAGGCAGACAGGTGCGCACGTCAAAGTCGCCCCCGGGCAGCGGGGTAACCTGGGCACCGGCGAACTCGTCGTAAACCCGGTAGGCCCGGTTTTTAAGGATGGTAAAGTGGAGCGGGGTCATGACGGTTTTAGCTGTTTCGGTAAAGGGGACGGCGGGATAGGGCTCAAAGGTGTCCCCCAGCACCTGCAGGTCCTGGATGCGGAATAGCTTGAACACGCGGTAGTCCTGTCTCGTATGGCAGTAGGCCTGAAGATACCAGTTGTGGCCTTTGAACAGCAGCTTGATGGGATCAGCGGTGCGCTCGCTTTTCTTCCCGTCGGCGCTCCAGTAGGAAAAGTGGATGGTGCGCCGGTTGAGAATGGCGTTTTTGAGCTCGTCTGAGCGCTTCCGGTCCTGTATGGAGCCGCCCCAGCCCGTAAAATCCACCTCGATCCAGCTTTGCTGGTTCTTTTTAAAAAAAGTTCCCAGCTTGGTGAGCAGGCCGTCAGGGTCCGGGTACTCGACGGCTTTAAGGCTTTGAAGGGCCATGAGGATTTCATTCTGCTCAGCGTCGCTCAGGATGGACTTATCCAGGGTGTACCCGTCCATGAGGGCGATGCCGCCGTTTTTTCCCACGTTGGTGTAAATGGGGACGCCGCTAACGCTCAGGCGGTCAATGTCCCGGTAAATGGTGCGGACAGAGACTTCAAAATGGTTTGCCAGCTCGCTGGCGGTCATCTGCCCCTTGTCCAGAAGCAGGTAGATAATTTCGAACAGGCGATGGGTCTGCATGATGTTTCTCCAATTAAAATGGACGGCAGATCTGCCGTCCGTTTTGTTTTTTATACGCTTGGCGCTTCCAGCATGTTTTCGCGGATTTTGTCCAGATCTTCTTTTGTCAGATCGGTTTTATCAAGCAGGTAAGCGTCGACATTTTCGTAGTTTTCCTTGATGTAGTTCAGCTGGATCTTCAGCCATTCAGGTTTGACGCCAAAGAAATCCTTGAGCTGGTCTTTGGAAATACCCTTGGCCTCGTTCATTTCATCGGCCATGATGGTGCCGAGAACCTCGAAGGCTTCATCGAAGGTCAGGTTGGTCAGAGAGTAATCCGAGATGATGGTTTCCTCCGGTACACCGCAGATCAGCAGAATGAGGGCAGTCATGAAGCCGGTGCGGTCCTTTCCGTTGGTGCAGTGGTACAGGATGGGGTATTGGTTGGGGTCGGTCATGACCTTGAGGATTTCTGCGTAAAGCGGAGCGGCGTTTTCGACCTGGTAGCGGTAGATTTTGCGCATGAACGCATCAATGCCGTCAGGGGCTGTAAAGTCGATCTCGTTGTGGCTGAAGGGAATATTTTTGAGCACCGGAATGTTTTTGTAATCTGCGGTGGAGGGCAGCTTGTCCGGCATGGCCTTGGCTTTAGGCGCGTCCCTGAAGTCAAAGACATGCTTGAGGCCGAGTTCCTCAAAGTATTCCACATCCTTATCGGAAAGGTGGGCCAGCTCCTCGCTGCGGATCACCTTGCGCCATTTTGTCCTGCGTCCGTCCAGGCCGGTATAGCCGCCGATATCGCGGATATTGATGGAATTTTCCAGCTGGATCAGCCGCTTGCCCAGGTTGGACTCGTCACAGAAGATCAGGTGGTCTTCGTCCTTAAAATCGGTTTCCCAGGGGTTTTTCTCTGGAAGCGGGAGGCTGTCGTTCTGGCTAAAATCTTCTGCATGAAGCTTTTTCTGGCGTTTTTTATGAATCAGATATGGGACTGCGGCAGCCGCGGCAATAAGCGCCCCAATGCCTACAAATTTTTTCATATGTTCACTCCTTTGACTCTTTCTACTTTATTATATAGAATATATTGTAACATAAAGACTTAAATTTGTCCCGGTGACAATTTGTTTTTTCATCATATTTTATAAAAAGGAGCGTTTTAATGGAAAATGTCGGAATTTATGTGCATGTCCCCTTCTGCCGGCAGAAGTGCCGTTACTGTGACTTTCCCTCATGGGCAGGTCTTGGCGAGGCTGAGGCCGGGCGCTATTTTGACGCGGTCTGCCTTGAGATAAAGGCCTTCGCGGCTGAGCATGGCAGGCTGCCCGCGGGAACGGTTTATTTTGGCGGGGGCACGCCCTCCTATGTGGCGGCCGGTTATATCGGAAAGGTCATGGACTGTATCCGTGAGTGCTTTAAGCTGCCAGAGGCGGCCATTGAGGCGGCCATTGAGGCGACCATTGAGGCGAACCCTGGAACCCTGACCGATGCGAAATGCCGGGCTTACCGCAGCATGGGCCTCAACCGTGTGAGCATGGGTCTCCAGACCACAAGCGACAGGGGGCTGAAGGCTCTGGGGCGTATCCACACCTACGCGGATTTCGTGGCGTCTCTTGATTTGCTGGTAGGCGCGGGATTTGAGAATATCTCAGCGGATTTGATGTTCGGCCTGCCGGGGCAGACCCTGGAGGATGTGCGGCAGGATATTGACCGGCTTACCGCCTTTGCGCCCATAAAGCATATTTCCTGCTACAGCCTGAAAATCGAGGAGGGAACAGCCTTTGACACGCTGTACCGCCAGGGAAAGCTGCCGCTGCCGGACGAGGGGCTTGAACGGCAGATGCAGCACGCCATCATTGATGGTCTGGCTGAGAACGGCTTTGAGCAGTATGAGCTGTCAAACTTTGCGAGAAATGGCTGGGAAAGCCGTCACAACAGCCTGTACTGGGTGATGAAGCCCTATGTGGGCTTTGGACTGGGGGCAGCCTCCTATTACAAGGAAGAGCGCCGAACCAATGTGATGGATATGGAAGACTACTGCGCTCTGGTCACGCAGGGAAAAGCCCCGGTGCTCGAGGCGCATACTCTGGACGCCCAGGAGAAAAAGGGCGACTTTATGTTTCTGGGCCTGCGGCGCATGTGCGGTGTGGATGATGCGGATTACCGGGAACTGTTTGGCAGTAGTTTTTTTGAGGATTTTGAGGAAATCGGAAGCCTTGTAGAGCGGGGCCTTCTCACGCGTGAGGATCAGGTGATCCGGCTTACCCCAAAGGGGCAGGACCTGGCGAATCAGGTGTTTGTAGCCTTTGTTTAGAGTGGGTCTGCTGTGGTGGAATACGTCGTGGACGGCCTTGCTTAAATAATGTTTAAATCTTAAAAACTTGACATTTATCTTATAGAAATCTATTGACAAAGTAAGACCCTGGTGGTATATTATAGTCAAGATATTAGCACTCACATGTAACGAGTGCTAATAAAGAGGTGAACAAAATGGACTTGAAAGAGAGAAAGAAGAAGATATTGGAGGTAATCATTAAGGATTACATCAATACCGCCGAACCGGTAGGGTCCCGGACCTTGTCAAAGCGTTATAACCTTGGCATCAGCCCTGCGACCATCCGGAACGAAATGGCTGATCTCGAAGACCTGGGCTTTTTAATGCAGCCGCACACCTCATCTGGAAGAATTCCGACTCAGCTGGCATACCGCTATTATGTCGATGAGATCATGCAAATTCAAAAATTAGCTAAGGTTGTGAGAAATGACATCCATAATGGGTATCTTAAAATAACAAGGGAGCTGGATAACACCATGAACCACACGGCAAAGGTGCTGTCCCAGCTGACAAACTACACCTCTGTTGTGCTGTCGCCGCGGGTTTCCTGCTTTAACTGCAAGCACGTACAGATTGTTCCTTTAATTAAGGAACGGGTTTTACTCATTGTGGTCACCTATGAAGGGATGGCAAAGAACATTGAAATGACCCTTTCGCAGGAAATTGACACCGCTTTGGCTCTGAAACTGAGTAATGTCTTAAACAGCTTCCTCAAAAATATTTCCTTCCAGGAAATTAATATGGAGCTGGTTGATCAGATTCAGGAATTGTCTCCGGACGAAAGCAATTTGCTCCGGGAAATTCTTCCGGTATTAAGGGATACTTTGATGGAAGAGGCTTCAGACATCCACTCCATGGGTCTGACAAATCTTTTCAATTATCCTGAATTCAGTGATGTGGAAAAAATCCGTCACCTGGTCAATGTGATTGAGGAGAAACCGCTGCTGGCGGGTATCCTTTCAAATGATGACACCAGTCAGGTGATTAACATCAGCATCGGGGATGAAAATGATAATGAGAATCTGAAGGAATTCAGTATTATTACAACAACCTACGAGCTGGAAGGAAAGACCGTAGGTGCTTTTGGGGTCATAGGACCAACGAGGATGAATTATGACAATGTCTCCTCGGTTCTTGATTATATAAGAAATGAACTGAACACAAACTTAACAAAATTATTAATGAAATAGGTGGTTAAATGGCTAAGGAAGAAAAGATGGAACAAAACGTAGACGAAACCGTTAAGGAAAAAGCTACGGAGAAGCAGGCAGCAGAGGAACAGACAACAGAAGAACAGGCAGCAGAGGAAGCTGTTGAGGATGTTGAAAAATCGGTAAATGAAGCGGCCAAAGCTGAGGAAGCAGCGATGGAGCGTCTTATGCGCCTTCAGGCGGATTTTGAAAACTATAAAAAAAGAACGCAGAAGGAAAAGACCGACATTTACCAGTTTGCTCTTGAAGGCTTTGTCACAAAGCTTTTACCAGTGCTTGACAACCTGGACCGCGCCGAAGCGGCAGCCGGTGATGACAATGCGGATAAATACCGCGAGGGTGTCCAGATGGTTTTCAAGCAGTTAATCGGTGTTCTGAATGAGGAAGGCCTGCAGGAAATTGACTGCGTGGGCACTGCCTTTGATCCGAACTTCCACCACGGCGTTGCTGTTGGAGAAGATCCTGAAAAAGATGATCAGGTTGTTCTGGAGGTTTTCCAGAAGGGCTACACTTTTAAGGACAAGGTCATAAGACCCGCAATGGTTAAGGTTAATCAGAAGTAAAAAAACGCATGGCGTCGGCGTTTTGGAAACGACGCAAAGTCCGGCCATCCGGTCGGCAATTAAATCTGGAAAACAAACTTTCGAATCAATAGGAGGACATATATTATGGGTAAAGAAAAAATTATTGGTATTGACTTAGGTACTACAAACTCTTGCGTAGCTGTTTTGGAAGGTGGCGAACCGGTTGTTATCCCAAATGCAGAAGGGAACCGTACAACGCCGTCCGTTGTCGCATTCACCAAAGACGGTGAAAGACTGGTCGGCCAGGTAGCTAAACGTCAGGCTGTCACCAATCCGGACCGTACAGTCGCTTCCATCAAGAGACACATGGGGACTGACTATAAGGTAACCATCGACGATAAGAGCTATACACCGCAGGAAATCTCTGCAATGATCCTGCAGAAATTAAAATCAGACGCAGAAGCCTACCTTGGCGAAACAGTTACCAAGGCTGTTATCACGGTACCTGCTTACTTCAGCGATGCTCAGAGACAGGCAACCAAGGATGCTGGTAAAATTGCCGGCTTAGATGTACTGCGTATCATCAACGAACCAACCGCTGCTTCACTGGCTTATGGTCTTGACAAGGCAGACAACCAGAAAATTATGGTTTATGACCTTGGCGGCGGTACCTTCGACGTATCCATCCTGGAATTAGGCGACGGCGTTTTCGAAGTTAAGGCGACCAACGGGAACAACAACCTTGGCGGCGACGACTTTGACAACAAGGTCATTGACTGGATGGCGGATGAATTCAAAAAATCCCACGGTATCGACCTGAAATCTGATAAAATGGCGTTACAGCGTTTGAAAGAAGCTGCTGAAAAAGCTAAAATCGAACTCTCCAGCGTTATGAAATCCGACATTAACCTGCCGTTTATCACTGCAACCGCAGAAGGACCGCAGCATCTGGAACTCTCCCTGACAAGAGCGAAATTCGACGAGTTAACCTCTGGTCTTGTAAGAGAAACCGAAGGACCTGTCTCAAAAGCGATGAGCGACGCAGGCCTTGGCAAAAACGAACTGAACAAGGTGATCCTGGTTGGTGGTTCCACAAGAATCCCGGCAGTACAGGATGCGGTTAAGAACTTAACCGGTGAAGATGCTTACAAAGGCATTAACCCTGACGAATGTGTTGCCATCGGCGCCGCTATCCAGGGTGGTGTACTGGCCGGCGAAGTCAACGATGTACTGTTACTCGATGTTACCCCGCTTTCCTTAGGGATTGAAACCCTGGGCGGCGTATTCACAAAACTGATCGAACGCAACACCACCATCCCGACCAAGAAGAGCCAGGTATTCTCTACCGCTGCTGACAACCAGACCGCTGTAGATATCCATGTATTACAGGGTGAACGTGAAATGGCTTCTGGCAACAAGACTCTGGGCCGTTTCCAGTTAACCGGTATCCCGGCTGCAAGACGTGGTATTCCACAGATCGAAGTTACCTTTGATATTGACGCCAACGGTATTGTCAACGTATCTGCCAAGGACTTAGGCACCGGCAAATCTCAGAATGTTGTGATCAAATCGACCACCAACATGAGTGAAGATGATATCGACAAGGCTGTAAAAGAAGCTGAACAGCACGCAGCTGAAGATAAAAAAGCAAAAGACCTGATCGAAGCCAAGAACAACGCAGACTCCACTGCTTACCAGGCAGAACAGTCTCTGAAGGACATGGAAGGCAAGATTACCGACGATGAAAAGAGCAAGGTAACCGCCGCCATTGATAAGGTTAAGACCGCAGGTGAAGGCGAAGACGTTGAGGCAATCAATAAAGCCATCGAAGAATTAAACGAAGCTTTATATCCGATCGCTCAGAAAATGTACGAACAGACCGCTCAGGAACAGACTGCGGAACAGCAGTCTGCTGACCAGAAGGGCGACGATGACGTCGTAGAAGCTGAATACGAAGAAGTCAGCGACGACGACAAGTAAGACGTCCGCTGTGAGCCCGACAATAAGATAGACTTTAGGAGATGGCAGCTGTAATGGCTGCCATCTTTAATAATGATTCTTTACAGGCTGGGCCTTTTAGGTTACAATATGAGGCGAGGTGAATAGAAGCATGAGTGAAAAAAGAGATTACTACGAGGTGCTGGGCGTTGAAAAAAGCGCCAGCGCAGATGAAATAAAAAAGGCCTATCGCAAGATGGCCATGAAATATCACCCGGATAAGAACCCGGGCGATAAGGAGGCTGAAGAAAAATTCAAGGAAGCCAATGAAGCCTACGAGGTCTTAAGTGACGAAACCAAGCGTGCGACCTATGACCAGTACGGTCACGCGGGTATGGAAGGCGGCTTTGGCGGCGCTGGCGGCGGCTCCTACGGCGGTTTCGGCGGAGGTGGCTTTGAGGATATTTTCAGCGATATTTTCAGTTCTTTCGGCGGAGGCGGCGGTTTTGGCGGCTGCGGCGGTTTTGGCGGAGGCGGCGGAGGACGACGTGGTCCAAGCCGTGGCTCAGATATGAAGATTAACATCAATCTTTCATTTAAAGAAGCCGTTTTTGGAACTGAAAAAAAGATTAAAATCAAGCGTCAGGAAGAATGTCCGACCTGTCATGGCTCCGGCGCGGAACCGGGCAGTGAAGCACATACCTGTGATAAGTGCGGCGG